>Ga0209415_10001344_pt1 | contig 47018 bp, 48 predicted proteins | sample PeaSoiSIISIP2007_FD_187696 | JGI IMG/M metagenome (GOLD analysis project Ga0209415, IMG submission 187696) | Peat soil microbial communities from Weissenstadt, Germany - SII-SIP-2007 (SPAdes) (version 2) | ecosystem: Environmental > Terrestrial > Soil > Wetlands > Peat | place: Germany... | reverse complement strand
CGCGGCGAGATGGAATCGCGCTATCGCCACTTGCCGCCCGAACGCGCCCCGCTCACCTATCCGATCGACCCGTACAAGATGTGCGTGGGCAACGGCGCGCCGCTGCATCCGGGCGCCGAACGCTACTACCGCGAGCACCGTTACCTGCGCTGATTCCTGACGAGTTTATCCATGAGACTCTTCCTAAGCATCATCGTCGCCGCGGCATTCCTCGTGCCGCTCAACACGAGCGCCGCCGACATTGCGCCGCTGCCGATCACGGTACGCGTCGGCTCTTCGCTCAACGACTCGAATGCCGAGGCGTACTATGCCGTCGCAAACGGGTTCTTCAAGCAGGCCGGCGTCAACGTCGAGATGACCCCGTTCAACAATGGCGCTGCGGCCGCGGCCGCGGTCGCGGCCGGCTCGCTCAATGTCGCTGTTCAGCCGCCGATGCAAATCGCCCAAGCTGTCATCAGCGGCTTGCCGTTCGTCGTCATCGCGGCAGGCGCGATCAACTCCGTCAGTGCACCGGCGGCGTGGATCTGCGTCAGCAGCTCTTCGACCATCCGGACCGCGAAGGATCTCGAAGGGAAGACGATCGCGCTCAATGCGCTGCGGTCATCAAGTGAAAATCTGCTCGACGCTTGGCTCGCGAAGAATGGCGTCGATTTGACCAAGATCCGCTTCCTCGAGCTTCCTTCCGCTCAGATGGCCCCGGCCCTCGAACGCGGAACGATCGACGCAGCGGTACTGTTCGAGCCGGCGTTTACGGTGGCGATGGGCAAGGGTGACCTGCGGGTGCTTGGGATACCGACGGCGGCGATGGCGTCGCCGCGCAACGAGTTTCTCCAGACCACGTGGTACACGACCAAGCAATTCGCCGCAGAGAACAAAGAAGCGGTGCGGCGGTTTGCGAGCGCCATTTACCTGGCGGCTCGCTGGGCAAACACGCACCCGCACGACTCGGGTGTTATCCTGGCCGGCCTCTCGAAGCTCGATCCGGGGATCGTCGCCACGATGGTGCGGGCACGCTACGCCGAGTCATTACAGCCCCGCGACTTGCTGCCTGAGCTCGACAACGGGTTCAAGTTCGGTCTGCTTTCGCGGCCCGTGCATCCGAGCGAGCTCCTAACTTCGTCCAAATAGACGGACGCTCAGGCGCCCAAGGGATTGGGATCGCGCCACGCTCGCTCGAAGGGCAGCCGCCAGGCATTGGGCGCGACGAGCTGATGGATCGATTTCGGCCCCCACGAGCCGGGCGGGTACATGCGAACCGGCGGTGGCGCTTCCAGCAACGGTCTGGACACTTCCCAAAGCCGCTCAACACCCTCGGCGCTCGTAAAGAGCGTGTGATCGCCGCGCATCGCGTCGAGAATCAAACGCTCATAAGCCTCGAGCACGTCGTCGACGAGTCCCGTTTCATGCATGGCGAACTGCAAGCTCAGCTTGTCCAGCCGCATCCCCGGGCCGGGGCGCTTGCCGTAGAACGACAGCGACATCTTCGCGGCGTCCGCTAGGTCGAACGTCAGGTGGTCGGGGCCTTCCGCACCGATACCCGAGCCCGCCGGGAACATGCTCTTGGGCGGTTCCCGAAAGGCGATCGAGATGATCCGCAGCCCCTCCGCGAGCCGTTTGCCCGTGCGCAGGAAAAACGGCACGCCGGCCCAGCGCCAGTTGTCGATCGTGCATTTCAACGCGACGAACGTCTCCGTATCCGACGCGGGGTCGACGCCGTCTTCGGAACGGTATCCGTTGTATTGCCCGCGGACGACATTGTCCGGATCGATCGGCGACATGCTGCGAAAGACTTTGTTTTTTTCTTCGCTGATAGGACCCGGCTCCAAAGCCGTCGGCGGCTCCATCGCCATGAACGCGAGAATCTGGAACAGGTGGGTCACGACCATGTCGCGATACGCTCCGGTCGCCTCGTAGAACCCGGCACGCTTGTCGAGCCCCAGCGTCTCCGGGACGTCGATCTGCACGTGGTCGATGAAGTTGCGGTTCCAGATCGGCTCGAAGAGCCCGTTGGCGAAACGGAACGCAAGGATGTTTTGCGCCGGCTCCTTGCCGAGAAAGTGGTCGATCCGGAAGATCTGGTCTTCCGAGAACACCTCATGCAGCATGGCATTCAGCGACACCGCGCTCGCGAGGTCCGTGCCGAACGGCTTTTCCATGATGATCCGGGAGCGCTCGACGAGATCGGCTTCTCCCAGCAACCGTACCGCTGAGAGAGCTGCGTTGGGCGGCACGCTGAGATAGTGCACGCGACGGCTCTCGCCGCCGAACGTTTGCTCTGCCGTTTGCACAGCCGCCTTGAGGACGCCGGCGCCCGCAGAGAGTGGAACGTAGTCCAGGGTTTTCGCGAAGGTATCCCAGTCGCTCTCCTCCACCTTCCGCGTGGAGAATTGATGGAGTGCGTCTCGCGCGATCGTGCGGAAGCCGTCAGCGTCAAGGTCATCGAGCGAGACGCCGATGATCCGGAAGCCGGGGATAAATCCATTCGTCGAGAGGTGGAACAAACCGGGGATGAGCTTGCGTCGAGCAAGATCACCCGTAGCGCCGACAAGGACGACGACCTGCGGATACCTCGGACCGACTCCCGGAGGGATCTTACGCATTCTAGAGCGCCGTGACGTCGACGGCGACGTCGACCTCATGCTCGCTTCCGCCGGTGATGATGCCGTGAATCGGCGCGACGTCGCCGTAGTCGCGACCCCAGGCGACCGTGATGTGCTCGCCGCTCGGCAGCACGTCGTTGGTCGGATCGAAATCGACCCAGCCGAGCGAGGGGATCCACACGGCGAACCAAGCGTGGCTCGCGTCGGCACCGACGAGGCGCGCGCGTCCCGGCGGCGACTGCGTCAGCAGATAGCCGCTCACGTACCGAGCGGCGAGTCCCATCGCTCGGACCGCTGCAATTCCGACGTGTGCGAGATCCTGACAAACGCCGGCGCGCAACTCCAAGACGCGCTCGACCGTGGTGCTCGTATCCGTCACCTCCTTGTCGTACTTGAAGTCGGCATAGATTCGCGCGTTCAGATCGAGCACGCACGCAAGCAACGGCCGGCCGCGTGGAAAGCTCGCACGCGCGTACTCGACCACGTCCTCGCTCGCCGCCGTCAGCGGCGTATCGAAGATGTACTGCACGGCATCGAGCGCTTCCGGATCGCCGGGTACCTCGAACGCCCTCCGTACGGTCTCCCAGCTTGGGCTCGCCTCCGGCACGACATCAGCCGCAGGCTCGACGACGACCCGGCTTTCCGCCAAGATATCCAGGACCTTGTGCGTTTCGTCGACCGTGAACCAAATCGTCCTGTTGCCGAAAAAGTCGGAGCGCTCGGCGCGTTGTGCCGGTATCGGCGTGACGATCACGTCGAACGCCTGCGGCTGCTGGCGTGATGTCGTGCGCGGCGCGAGGTGCGCGACGAGCCGAGAGTACGCCACGTCTTGCTCGTACCGGTACGTCGTACGATGGCGAACGGTATAGTTCATCAGGCGCGGAACCGTGGGAGGTGCTGCAGGTACGCATCGCCGATCGCGTCGGCGATCTTCGTCATCGTGCTTTCCACCTCGTCGAGCAGCGCGATCAGTGCGCCGCGCTCGCCCGCGGCGTTCGTTTCGGTCAACGCGTACGGGTCGAGGGACGAGAGCGTCTTGCGCAAACCTTCAGCCAGCGTGCGGGCGAGGCTGCGCTGCCGGACGTCGTCGATCATCGGCAGATCGATCGCGTGGTGCACGATCGCGCCGATTTGGAATGCGACGGAGCGTGGATTGCTCGCGTCGATCAAGAGGAGATCGGCCGCCGGCGCCACTTGGAAGGCGTTGCGGTAGCGATACCAATAGGTCATCGAACTATCGGCGATTTCGAGCGCGACTTGGATCGCGGCGCTCTCGCGTTCGTCCGCAGTGACGAGGGTATGGCGCACCAGCCAGGACGCCGAGAAGGCACGCTCGATGCGCCGGCCCAGATCGAAGAACAGCCAGTTGTTGCCGCGCGTCATGTTCTCGGCGGAAAGTCCCGACAGCGCGGCAGCCGCCCGAATGAGCATGTCGAGATACGCACGAGCACCCGCCCCGTCAAAACCTTTAGGGGGTTCATAGCCGAGGTCCCATGAGGTCAGCGCGTAAATCGCGCGCCACGTGTCGAGCGAGAGTCGATCGCGTGCGGACCACGCCGTGCGCGCGACGCGCGTGAGGAGCCGCTGAAGCCCGGTGCGTTCCTTGCCGAAAATGACTGCTTGCACTTCATCCGCGAGCCGCGCATCGTCGCCGGCCTCGGCCTCCTCGATCGCTTCTTCGCTGACCTGTTCGAGCGGCACGAGCAGGAGGCGCGCGAGTTCGAAGACGTTCGTGGTCGCATTGAGTCCGGTATCGCCGGCCAATCGCAGCACTGCGGCGCGCAGCACGCGAATCAAGTTCTCCGTGCGTTCGGCGTAGCGCGCGAGCCAGAACAGGTTGTCCATCGCGCGGCTGGGCGCTTCATTCCCGGAACGGCGAATTTCTACCCGAGCGCGTGGCGGCGGCAGGAGACTGAACGTGTCGACCGGACCGCGCGCAAGCGCCCACACGTCCTTGCTCGCGGCACCGGATTGCATCGAGAGGGCCCGCACCGTATCGTCGGCGGCGATCCGGGCGAGACCACCCGGCATCACAACGTAACCGCTCGGCGTCCACGCCGCGAACACGCGCAGCGACATCGGGCGCGAAGCGAACGCGCCGCGCTCGAACGTCGGCGCGACGCCGAGGGGGACGACGTCTTGTACGACGGTGGTCGCACCGCGCCGTTCGATATCGTCGGCGAAGCGAGCGACGTCTTCGTCGCTCATGTCGCTGCCCAATCGGGCCGACGAGCCGCGCGAAAACAGCGGCCGCGCGTCGAACGCGTCACGGACGATGCTGCGGCGGACGCGCGCCAAACCTTCCGTGCGGCCCCACGCGGTGCCGCACCACACCGTCGGCACGTTGGCGACGAGCAGATCTTCGCCGAACAACGCGCGCGAGACATTGGGCAGGTACGCGTCGAGCGCCGGCGATTCGACCACGCCGCCGCCGAGCGCGTTGGCGACGACGACGTTCCCCGCGCGGATGGCGTCGACGAGACCGGGGACACCGAGCGCGGAATCCGCGCGGAATTCGACGGGATCCGCGAAATCGGAGTCGAGCCGCCGGAAGATCACGGAGACGCGGGCCAAGCCCCCGATCGTTCGAAGATAGACGGCCCCGTCGCGTACCGAAAGATCGTCGCCTTCGACGAGTTCGAGGCCGAGATAGCGCGCCAGATAGGCGTGCTCGAAGTACGCTTCGTTATAAGGGCCGGGCGTCAGCAGGACCGCGTGACCCCTCGCCCCACGCGCGAGACCGATGACGGACTCGCGGTAATACCGGAAGAACGACGCCAAGCGCTGCACGCCGAGGTCGCCGAAGAGCTCGGGGAACGTTTGGCTGACGACGATGCGGTTCTCGAGCGCGTATCCCAAACCGGTCGGCGCGTCCGCGCGGCTCGCGAGCACGGTCCACGATCCGTCGCGCGCGCGCGCCAGATCGACCGAATAGAGGTGCACGTGCACGTGATCCGGGGGCGGCACGTGCTGCAGCGCGCGTAGATATTGAGGATGGCCGAGCACGAGGTGCGGTGGTACGACGCCGCTGTGCAACAGCCGCTGGTCGCCGTAGATGTCGCGCAAGAGCGCATCGGCCAGCCGTGCGCGCTGCGTGACGGCGACTTCGATGACCGACCAGTCGTCGGGGCTGACGACGAACGGCGCGACGTCGAGCTGCCACGGCCGTCCGAGTCCCGAGGCTTCATCGTAGACGTTGTACGTAACGCCGTTTTCGCGCACCATCCGCATCGCAGAATCGAGGCGATGCCGGTATTCGTCGGACGCCATGGACGCGAACGACGTGACGAGCGTCTTCCAATGCGGACGGACCTCGCCCGTACGCTCGCGCATCTCGTCGTACCGCCCGAGTGCTTCTTCTCCGAAGAGTGGTGCTGCGCTCGCCATCGCGTTCAGACTCAGCGGCGCCGCAGATCGAGCGTGTGCGGAAAGTCGGGGCTGAGCGAGAGCGGCGGCGGCACGAACGCTCCCGGCGTGAAACCGAACGGCTCGAAGCGGGCGAGGCGCCGGCCTTCGGCTTCGTAAGCGTTAACGGGAAAAGTCGTGAAATTGCGGCCGCCGGGATGCGAGACGTGATACGTGCAGCCCCCAAGCGAGCGGCCCAAACGCTCGTCCCAGATCTCGCACAGCAGCGGCGCATCGATCGGAATGGTCGGGTGCAGCGCATGCGGCGGGCGCCACGCTCGATAGCGCACGCCGCCGACCGCGGTATCGACGGCAGTCGCCGTCAACGGCACGCGCCGGCCATTGACCACAACGTGGTGGCGTCCGAAAGTGTGTCCTGAAATCTTCACTTCAAGCCGCTCGACGGAACCATCCACATGGCGTACGGTTCCGCCAACCACTTCTTCCTCCCCCATGACGTTCCAGGGTTCCAGCGCCGCCCGCAGTTCGAGCTTCACGCCGTCGTACTGCACCTCGCCGTATACCGGAAACCGAAACTCCCAGTGCGGCCGGAACCACTCCGGGTCGAACGCGAAACCGTGCGCGTTCATATCGCCGATCAGGTCGGCGAAGTCGGCCCATACGAAGTGCGGCAACATGAACTTGTCGTGCAGGGCCGTGCCCCAACGCACGAGGCCGTTCGCATACGGCGTCTCCCAAAAGCGGGCGATCAACGCCCGCAGCAGCAGCTGTTGCGCGAGGCTCATCTCCGCATGGGGCGGCATCTCGAACGCGCGGAACTCGACCAAACCGAGCCGCCCGGTCGGCCCCTCGGGCGAGTAGAGTTTGTCGATGCAGATCTCGGTGCGATGCGTGCTGCCCGTCACGTCGATCAGGAGATTGCGGAAGATGCGGTCGACGAGCCACGGCGCGACATTGCCCGCATCGCGCGGCGGCACCTCGGCGAATGCGATCTCGAGCTCGTAGAGCGAGTCGAGGCGCGCTTCGTCGATGCGCGGTGCTTGGCTCGTCGGACCGATGAAGAGACCCGAGAACAGATACGAGAGCGAAGGATGGTTCTGCCAATAGGCGACGAGGCTCTTGAGCAGATCCGGCCGGCGCAAAAACGGACTGTCCGCCGCCTTCGCTGCACCGACGACGATGTGGTTGCCGCCGCCGGTACCCGTGTGTCTCCCATCGAGCATGAACTTCTCGGTTCCCAAGCGCGTGAGACGCGCTTCCTCGTACAGCGCGGTCGTGATCGCGACCGCTTCGCGCCAGCTGTGCGCGGGATGGATGTTCACTTCGATGACGCCGGGATCGGGCGTGACCTTGATGACGTTGATGCGCGGATCGTAGGGCGGCGGATAGCCTTCGACGTGCACTTGCGTGCCCAGCTCGACGGCGGCATGCTCGACGGCTCCGAGGAGCTCGAGGTAATCGGCCGCCGATTCGGTCGGCGGCATGAACACGCAGAGGCGTCCGTCGCGCGGCTCGACGGAGAGCGCGGTGCGTACGGAACCGTCGATCGCGATCCGCTGCTCCACCTGCGACTGCCGTCCGTGGCCCGAGAGCGCCGTCCTCGCAAGGAACGCTTGATGCTGTTCATTCGGATCGGGCAGCGGCGGCAACGGCGCAAACGGATCGGGCGGCGCGATGACCGGACGATCTTCAGGTTCGAGGTAGGGCAGTGCTCCGAGCGGGAGGCGAAGGCCGGCCGGTGAGTCTCCCGGGACGAGTTCGATGCGTCCGGCGCGCGTCGACCATCGTTCCGAGCGCCAACGGCGCAGGCCGATTGCATTCCAGCGCTGCACGGGAAGCACGAACGCTGCGGGGGTGTTCAGTCCACGTCTGAACGAGCGCGCGAGCCGAGCGCGTTCTTCGGCGTCATCGAGTTTGGAATCGAGCGCCGTCACGTTTTCCGGGAGTGCCCCTTCCTTGCTCAGCAACACGTACGGATCTTCGTACGCCGGAACGACGTACTCGGGCTCGACCTCGATCCGCCGCGCAACCCCGCGCGCGAGCGCCGCGGCGGCCTCCAGCGACGGGCTGCCGTTCGCAAGTTCGCGCGCGATGCGGCCGGGGTCATGCCACAAGGGCATGCCGTCGCCGCGCCAATAGAGTGAGAACGCCCAGCGCGGCAGGGACTCACCGGGATACCATTTGCCCTCGCCGTAGTGCAACAATCCGCCGGGTGCAAAGCGATCGCGGAGGCGCCGAATCAACGTGTCCGCAAATGCGCGCTTCGTCGGTCCAACCGCGGCGGTCGTCCACTCTTCACCGTCCATGTCGTCGATCGCAACGAGGGTCGGCTCACCGCCCATCGTGAGCCGGACGTCTCCCGCGCGCAGCGCGTCGTCGACGCGGTCGCCGAGGCGGTCGATCGCCATCCATTGCGCGTCGGTATAGGGCTTGGTGACGCGGGGCGGCTCGTGCACGCGCGTAACGGACATCTCGAAACCGAACGTCACGTTGCATTCACCTACCGTCCCCGAAATCGGCGAAGCCGAGGTCGGGTACGCCGCGCATGCAAGCGGGATGTGTCCCTCACCTGCGAACAGCCCCGACGTCGGATCGAGCCCGACCCATCCGGCTCCCGGCAGATAGACCTCGCACCAAGCGTGCAGATCCGTGAAGTCGTGGGACGCCCCCGAAGGACCGTCGAGAGACTCGACATCCGGCTTAAGCTGGATGAGATACCCGGATGCGAAACGCGCCGCGATGCCGAGGCGGCGGAGCAGCTGCACGAGCAGCCAAGCCGAGTCGCGACACGATCCGGAGCGCTTCTCGAGCGTTTCGTCCGGCGCTTGAACCCCGCTCTCCATGCGGATGACGTACGCGATGTCACGCTGCAGCTTCGCGTTGATGTCGAAAAGAAACGGTGTCGTGTCCTTCTCGCTACGGTCGATCGCCGCGAGGTACGCCTCGAAGCTCGCTCCCGCCGGCTCGGCGACGAGATAAGGCGCAAGCTCCAGCGCCAACTGCGCGTCGTACGCGAACGGGTAACGCTCGGCCGACGATTCGAGGAAGAAGTCGAACGGGTTGACGACGGCGAGCTCGGCCACCAGATCGACGGTCACGTGGAGATGATCGGTCGCCTCCGGGACGAGGACCCGCGCAAGCCAGTTGGCCTGCGGATCTTCCTGCCAATTAAGGAAGTGATCCGGCGGCTGAACGTCGAGCCGGTACGAGAGAATCGGCGTGCGGCAATGCGGCGCCGGTCGCAGGCGGATGACCTGCGGCCCGAGCTCGACGCGGCGATCGTACGTGTATCGCGTCGCGTGGTGGAGGGCAACCCGAACGCTCATATCCCGATCGGGTCGGCCCAAACGGTCAACCGCCGCACCAGTAATGTCCCAAAGGACATGAGCATGGGGACGTCGGCTGCATCACGACCGCGTCCAATCACGATGTGTGCAATCCTGCGCTGATTGTTGCGGGGATCGAACGTCCACCACCTACCTGAGAGATAGACCTCCATCCACGCGCAAAAATCCATCGGCGTAGGGGACGGGGGCACATTGATATCAGGGAGGTATCCGAACGCATAGCGCGCGGGAATGTTCAGTGCGCGGCAAAACGCGATCGCAAGCTGCGCGAAATCCCGGCAGACGCCGGCACGACGCTGGAACGTGTCGGCCGCGGTCAGCGAACTGTGAGTAGCGTAGGCATCGAAGCGCACGTTGTCGTGCGTCCAGTCCGAGACGGCTTGAACGCGCGCCCAGCCCGGCTCCGTCCCGCCGAACAGCGCCCAGACATCGTTGACGAGTTGATCCGAGGGGCAGTACCGGCTGGGTAGCACGTAGATCAGCAGGTCGTCGGGCAGATCGTCGGGTGCGACCTGGCTCGCGGCGAGGTCGGTGTCGGCGGGCCGGGCCGGTGCGGTAACCACTGCATCGTAGCGAAGCGTAGACTCGCCGGCGGGCAGGACCAGCCGGCGGATGCGGTTGCCGAACACGTCGGCAGTTTCGCGCGACGGCGATGCCGGGCGGACGAGCCACTCCTCTTGCGAGAGCTCGCAGTCCCCTTCGTCCCGCGGCCGAACCATGACGACGGCGGGCATCGCAACCTCGCAGTGCAGCTCGAACTCGCAGCCCACGCGAACAGCGACCCGAGCGCCGCCTTCCAGCCGCGCGGGCGCCGCCTCGAAAGTCTCCATCCGGCTTACGTTCCCCCTAAAGAGCCATTCCAAGCTCGACAAATGGCTATGCCCCGACCCGCAGCCCAGGGCCACACGTGGGCTAACGGTTAATTCCCCCCTCCGGAGGGCGCTTGAACTGGCACAGGGCACCGCAACTGCTTTCGCTTGCGACGGCGGTACCGGGAAACGTCATCGAGCAGGCACGAGCATCGGAATTGGCGCGGGCATTCTTCGGCCATCGTTTAGCCGAGTACGAGGCGCTGTCGAGCGTCTTCGCGTCGACGGGCATCGAGCGCCGGTACTCGGTTGAGCCGCTGACGTGGTTCGCAGAAAGCCACGAGTGGCCGGACCGCACCGCCTCATACATGGCCGGTGCAAGCAAACTTTTCGAGGACGTCGTTCGCAAGGCACTCGATGCAGCAGCGCTCGAGGCGCGCCAAATCGATGCGGTGATCATGGTATCGTCGACGGGCATCGCGACGCCGAGCCTCGAAGCGCGCGTCCTCCCGCGGCTTGGCTTTCGGTCCGACGTCCGCCGGATTCCCATCTTCGGCTTGGGGTGCGCCGGCGGTGTTACGGGATTTGGGACTGCATCGCGAATCGCAGCGAGCGAACCCGGGACGACGGTCTTGCTCGTGTCGATCGAATTGTGCACCCTGGCATTCCGGCTCGATCGCGCTACCAAGCCGGATATCATTTCCGCGGCGCTTTTCGGTGACGGTGCCGCAGCCGCAATTTTTCGCTGCGGCGACGGCCCGGCGATCGGGCGAGTCGGCGGCGCGACCGAGCATCTTTGGGCGAATACGATCGATATCATGGGCTGGTCCACCGACCCGACGGGACTAGGCGTCATTCTCTCGCGATCGTTGCCCGATTTTATCGCGCGAAATTATCGCGTCGAGTTCGATCGCGCGATGGAGCGCCTTGCCCTTACGCCTTCCGATATCGACCGTATCGTCTGCCACCCCGGAGGAACAAAAGTGCTCGAAGCGATCGAAGCGGCGCTCGAGCTTCCCGAAGGAACGTTTGTCGTTGAGCGGTCGGTCATGCGTGATTTTGGAAATATGTCCTCGCCGACCGTCCTTTTCGTTCTCGAACGTGTCCTTGCGGAAGGATTTAAAGGGACGGCCGTGCTCTCGGCGCTCGGCCCCGGCTTCACCGCCTCGTTCGCGACGCTGCATGTCGCCGATACCTAACGGTTTGATTCTCCTGGTCTACGTGACGCTGCAGCGTCTCGTGGAGCTCGCCATCGCGAAGCGCAACACGCGCAAATTGCTTGCACGTCACGCATACGAAGTCGGCGCAGGGCACTACCCCGCAATGGTCGCGCTCCACGCGATCTGGCTCCTGACGCTTTGGGGACTCGGATGGAACCACACTCTCGTCCCGCAGTTCGTCCTGTTCTTCGTTTTCTTGCAGATCGGGCGGTTCTGGGTCTTGCGAACGCTCGGCGAGCGATGGACGACGCGCATCATCATGACGCCCTGGGCACCGCCGGTGACGTCGGGTCCGTTCCGCTTCGTGCGCCATCCGAATTATCTCATCGTCGCGCTCGAGTTGCCCTGCGTTTCGCTCGCGCTCGGACTGCCTTGGCACGCGCTCGTGTTCGGCGCACTCAATCTCATCATGATCGGGTGGCGAATTCGGTCGGAAGACGCGGCGTTCGCCCAGCTGAACTTTTAGGACATCCCTTCAAGGGCCCCGGCTTTTTTCGCGTTTTCCTCATGGTAGTGATAGTGCTTGCGCACGACGACCGGCTTCATGATGTCGCGCGCCGCGATGGCGAGCTCTTCGCCGCGGATGATCTTCGGCTCGCCGATCGACGAGGCGATGTACTGATAGCGCGCATTGTCTTCGGCCGAGATCGTCCGCATCACGACTTCTTCGACGCTCGAACCGACGACGACGATCCCGTGACCCCGCAGCACCGCGACGCAACTCTCGCCTAGTACCTTCGCAACGGCTTCGCCGCGGGCTTCGGTGTTGATGAGGTTTGCGTCATCGAAGAGCGGTGCCGATTCCGGCAGGAAGCCGCCGGCGGGATGGACGGGATGCAACGTCTTGCCGGCGATCGAAAGCGCGACGACGTAGTCGGGATGCGTGTGACAGATCGCGTGGACGTCGGGGCGCGCGTTGAAGATCGCCCGGTGGATGTGGAATTCGCTCGGAGCTTCGTCGCCTTCACCGATCCGTTTGCCGGTCCGCAAGTCGACCGGGACGATGTCATCGGCGGTCAGCGTCGCGCGGCTTGCCTTGCGCGAGTTGATCCACATGACGTTGGGGTCGTCGGCGTCGCGGGCGGAGATGTGGCCGCTCACGTGCATCACGCCCGCGTGGTTGACGATGCGCAACGCCCGAGCCACCAGACGTTGATATTGAACTTTCGGGGCCGAGGAGAGCGTTGCCATGGTGTTGGAGGTCCAGCTTATGAAGAGATCTGACGCGGTCCTGTTGCTCGGCGGTGCAGTCGCCGGCTATCCCCTAGCAGCCTCGGGTCAAGGTTTGACGATGCTCAAGGCGGCCGGCGTCCCCGAGGAGGCCGTCACCTCGGTTCTGTGGGCCGAACAAAGCGGTCTCTTCCGACGCTACGGACTCGACGTCGATCTGCAGCCGCAGCGCAGCGGGACCGCGATCGCAGCCGGCGTCGCGGGCGGCGCCTATCAGATCGGGAAGTCGAGTATCGTCCCGCTGATCACCGCGCATGCCAAGGGTATCCCGTTCATCATCGTCGCTCCTGGCGGGCTGTATCGTTCGGCTAAGCCGCACATCGCGCTGCTCGTTCGCGCCGACTCTCCGATCAAGACGGCCGTAGACATGAACGGCAGGACGCTCGGCGTCTCTGCGCTCGAAGACCTCTATACGATCGGAATCAAGAATTGGATGGACAAGAACGGCGGCAACTCGACGACGCTCAAGATCGTCGAGCTTCCGCTGAGCGCGATCGAAGGCGGTCTGGAAACCGGACGGATCGACGCCGGCGGCAGCGTGATGCCGGCACTGCAGAGCTCCCTCGACTCAGGGAAAGTTCGGATCCTCGCGCACATGTTCGATGCGGTCGCGCCGGAATTCATGTACACCGCTTGGTTTACGGCTACGGATTATCTGAAGAACAATCGGAAGACCGTCGCCGCATTCGCGCGCGCCGAAAGTCAAGCGGCCGCGTACGTCAACGGACATCCCCAGCAGACAATCGACATGCTCTCGAAATACACGGCGATCGAGCCCGGCGTGATCGCCAGGATGACCCGCGCATCGCTGGGGACGACGCTCGATCCGAAGCTGCTTCAGCCTTGCGTCGACATGTGCGCGAAATACAAGGTCATCGCGTCTGCATTTGATGCGCGCGATATGCTGGCGAACGGCCTGACGTAGTCGCGACGAGCGCCTTCGCATCGGCGGGTATCTTATCACCCCGCCATGCAACGTGACCGTCCGGCCGCACCAGGACGAAGTTGCGCTCGTAGGCCGTTCGGATTTCCGGTTCGTCGATCTTCACAACCTGAAGCGGAACCGCATACTCTTTCGCTCCTTCCTCGAGCGCCGTAGCGTCGAGCACCGGATCGAACTGCAACAACACGAAGCCCCGTCCAAAGAGATCCAAAGTCGAGCGCCCGCCGCTCATCCGGACGTGCGGTGCACGTGCGCCGGGGCGCGAGGTCTGCTCGTAACGTGCGACTTCCAACGGGGGCGCCGGCGTCCCGTCGTACGCGCAGATCGGCGAGTCGTCGTAACGATACCCCAAGTGGATGCCGAGCGTGTACCACTCACGGCGCATCGTCTCGCTGAACTCGGCACCAAATTGTTTGCGAAACGCGGCTCCGTCGCGTGAATCGTCGAGGAGCAACGGCATCATTCCGGGCGAGAGCATCCGCGCGAGGTTGCCGCTCGACTCTTTGGCGTTGCGTTCGGCAACGGGGCGGCGTTCGAGCGTGTAGGCCTCCAGCAGTCCGGGACCGCCCCATCCTTGCAACACGGCGTCGAGCTTCCAGGACAGATCGACCGCATCGCCGATCCCCGTATTCATCCCGAACCCGCCGGTCGGCGACATCACGTGCGCCGCATCGCCCGCAATGAATATCCGTCCCGCACCGTAGCTCTCGGCGACCAATTCGCGGCGCGTCCAGTTGACGATCGACTGGACTTCGAACGGAAAGTCGATCCCGGCGACGCGGCGGATCACGTTCTCCACTTGCTCGCGGTTCAAGCCTTCGCGCGGCGACTTGACGATCGACATGCGATAGCGGTCCCAGCCGTCGATCGCGACGAGCGTTGCCCACGTCCCCTTCGGCCCGACGACGATGAAGCGATAGGCTTCGCCCTTGTCGTGCAGATGCTTGAGCTCGGCCGATTTGAAGATGACGTTGGTCGTGTTCGTGAGGACCGACTGGCCGGTGTACTTGGTCCCGAGGAGCCTCGCGACCGTGCTCGACGCTCCGTCGCAACCCACGATGTACGAAGCCTCGACCTGCAGCGTCTCCCTGCCGCCCTCATCGTAAATTTCGGCGACGACGCCGTCTGCGTCATGCGTAAACGCGACGAGCTCGTGAAGATAGCGCAAATCGACTTGCGGAAACGTCCGAACCCACGTGCGCAGGACGGGATCGAACTTGTCTTGCGGGCAACGCTCGCGCCGCTGCGGACTCTGCAGCGGCGGCTTCGCCTCGCGACTCGACGGGAAGCGCTCGCGTCCGAGCTCGTACCCGGTCAGGCTCGTGACGTAGACGTTGTCCTGGCCCCAGTCACGGTTGTAGCCGCCGTTCTCGACATTCTCGACGATCCCCCAACGGCGAGCATACTCCATCGTCCGCACGCCGACCATGTCCATCTTCGGCTGCTCGATCGCGCCGTCGGTCCGCTCGACGATCATCGACGCGACGCCGCGCCACGCAAGATCGCCGGCGAGCGCTAACCCGACCGGACCAGCGCCAACGATGAGGACCGGGACTTTTGACATGCTGTGCGCTTACTTTTCAGCGCATCTTTAGTCCTTGCCGATGATCACCTCGGTCGCTATCGTATTCATGCAATGCTCAGCGATCTTAGAGGGAAGGCGGCGCGGTCGTCTTCATCGTGGGTCACGAGGAGCGTCGGCACGCCGACGCGATCGAGGATGTCGCGCAGTTCCCCGCGGACGCGGACGCGCGTCGACGGGTCGAGAGCGGAGAGCGGCTCGTCGAGCAAGAGGATGCGCGGCTCGATGATGAGCGCGCGGGCGAGCGCGACGCGCTGGCGCTGCCCCCCGGAGATCTCCGTGACCCGCGCATGTGCGAGCTGAGCGATCTCGAGCCGGTCGAGCATACGCTCGACTCGCTCGCTTCGATCAGCTGCGGAGACATGACGCGCCCGCAGCCCGTAGCCGACGTTGGCAGCGACGTCCAGATGAGGAAAGAGCGCGTACTCTTGAAAGACGTAGCCAACGTCGCGGCGATGCGGTGGGATGAACGTGTGCTCGTCGAAGAGCGTCCGGCCGTCCAGGACGATGTGCCCGCTGTCAGGCCGCTCGAGCCCGGCGATCAGACGTAACAGCGTCGTCTTTCCGGACCCACTCGGGCCCACGACGACCGTCACGCCGCGCTCGAGGCTCAGCTGCATCTCGAAGGTAAATTCACGGAGGCGCTTGCGCACATCGAGTTCGAGCATCTTAACGGCGATGCTCCGCGAGGCGCACGAGCGAGATCACGATGAGGCTGACGAATATGAGCGCGACCGAGAGTGCCGTCGCGACCGGGAGATTTCCGCTTTCAAGATTGAGGTAAACCGCCAGCGGCAGCGTTTGCGAGACCCCGGCGAGATTGCCTGCGAACATGATCGTCGCACCGAATTCGCCGAGCGCGCGCGCCCAACAGAGTAGGGCTCCGCCGAGCAATGACGGCGCCGCGAGCGGAATCGTCACGAACGCAAACGTGCGCAACGGTCCCATCCCGAGCGTCAACGACGCGGCTTCGAGCTGCCGGTCGACTTGAGCCAGCCCGCCGCGCGCGGCGCGGACGTAGAACGGCGATGAGACGAAGACCTGTGCCATCACGACAGCAGCGGTCGTAAACGAGAGCGTGATCCCCATGCTGCGCAGGAATGGCCCGAACGTTCCGTTGCGCCCGAAAACGAGCAGCAGAGCGAGCCCGGCAACCGCCGGCGGGATGACGATAGGCAGATCGACGAGCGCGTCGACGATCTTGCGTCCGGGAAAGTCCGCCCGCGCGAGGATGTAAGCAAGCGGCGTGCCCAGGACGAGCGTGACTGCGAGCGCGATCAGCGTCGTCATGAAGCTCAAGCGCAGCGCGAGCAGTGCACTCGGCGACGTGATCGCTGCGAGCTCGTTTGGGCCGAGGTGACCGACCAGGCCGGCGAGCGGGATGACGATAAATGCGAGCAAGACGGCCGCGAGGATCGCGACCGCTGCCCGTGTCACGGCGAGATGAAGCCGCGGGCCTTCAAGAAGCCCTGGCCTTCAGGTGAAACGATATAGTCGACGAATGCCTGCGCGCCTTTGGTATCTTGGGCGTTCTTGAGCGCGGCGATCGGATACTCGATGTCCGGCTCGACCGCGGCCGGAAACGGAAACGCGTTGAGCTTCGGCGCGACCGTCGCCGTAACGTCGGTGCTGTACACGATACCGGCGTCCGCCTCGCCGAGCGAGATCTTCGTCACCACGGCCTTCACGTCGAGCTCGTTGGAGACGACGTTCTTCTCGACGTGGAGACCGAGCTTGGTCAGCGCTGCGCGCGCGTAGGCTCCGACGGGGACCGTTGCGGCGGCGAGGACGACTTTCACGCCAGGCTTCGCCAGATCCGCAGGACTCGCGACCTTGACCGGATCGTTCTTCGGTGCGATCAGCACGAGACGGTTCTTCGCAAAGGTCTTCGGGGTACCCGCCACCAATCCAGCATCGGCGACGTTCTTCATCTGCACGAGGTTCGCCGAAGCGAACACGTCGGCGGGCGCGCCCTGCTTGATCTGCGTCGCGAGCGTGTCGGAACCGCCATAATTCAACTTCACCTCGATGCCGGTCTTCTGCGTGAATGCCGCAGCGGCAGCATTGAAGGCCTCGGTCAGCGAAGCGGCGGCAAAGACGTTGACGGTCGCGGCAAGGACGAGGACTAGCGCTATGTTCACTTGGGTATAATGGTCCGATGGCACGGATTTCCCTGCGCCTGAGCTTCCAAGACGAGACGGCGCTCGGTCCCGGCAAGGTCCGCTTACTCGAGATGATCGAGGAGACCGGCTCGATTTCCGCGGCCGGCCGGGCGATGAAGATGTCCTATCACCGCGCGTGGGATCTCGCCGAAAACCTCAACCAAACGTTCAAGGAGCCGCTGATCTCCAAAGCGCCGGGGGGCGTCAAGGGCGGCGGCGCCGAGCTCACCGCAGCCGGTCGCGAAGTCGTTCGCCGCTACCGTGCAATTGAAGCGGGCGTGACGAAACATTCGAACAAGGATCTCATCGCGCTCGAAAAGCTCTTGCCCGAACCGAAGCGCAAGCGGCGCTAAGGACGCCTCGAGCTTAGCAGCAGATACTGCGGGCGTGGCCTTTCGCGGGATCGAAGTACTCGTCGCTCGGAATCATGGCCACGTCGCGATCGTGCTCATGCAAAGCGGTCGATTGCCAGTTCGGACCTTGCTCGCCGCCGTACCAGACTTGGCTGATGCGGCGCGTGTTCTTGATGTCTTTGCTCGGGTCGGCGTCGAGTACCAGGAAGTTCGCGCGCTTTCCGGGTTCGAGGCTGCCCAGATCGCGCGCCTTGGCGCCGAGCGCGGTCGCGCTGACCACGGTCGCCGCGCGGATCGCCTCGAGCGGTGCGAAACCCTGACCGACCAGCAGCTCGAGCTCCTTGTGCGAATCGTATCCGATGATCCGCTCCGGTGCGCCGCCGGAGTCGGTCCCCATCGCAACCGGGATCCCGGCAGCGCGGAGGATTCCGGCGTTCTTCTTCGACATCATCGCCGCGGCGCGCCACAGCGCGGTATCGGGGAGATTGTTGATCGCGTCGCGATAGGCGTCGGTCCTCAGCCAGGCAAGCGTGTCCGGCGGGACGGCGCGAACGAAGAACGGCTCGTTCATGTATGCCGGACGATCCGCAAAGATGTAACGCGCCTCATCGATCGTCAGCGTCGGGATGTACATCGTCCCGTGCGCCTTCATCGCAGCGATCAGTTCGCCGTCGACCTCGCGGTCGCGCACGCTGTGGCCGATCATATCGACGCCCGCTTTGACGAGCCACTTCGCGTCGTCGAGGAAAAAGATGTGCGCGGCGACGCGCAGTTTACGCTTGTGGGCCTCCTGGATGATCGCACTCCCGATCTCCTGCGACATCTTCGGCTGGCGGTGGAAGGTGTCATCGACCCAGACCTTCACGACGTCGGGGCTCTTGCTCGCAAAATCGGCGAATTGCGTGCGCGCTTCGTCCGCCGTCGCCGGACGATAGACGTATTTACCCAGCGACATCGGCGGCTGGCCGTCGGCGCAACCGAAACCGTGATACGCGCTAAAAACGCGTGCCTCGGAGACCGGTGCATCGCCTTGCGCCCGTTTGACATCGAAAATGAGATCTTGGTCGGTCCCGAGGATCTGCACGGCGTGCACGCCGTACGCGGCAAACGTGCGAAGCTGGCCATGCACTCGCTCGGGCGTGTAGTGGTCCGTCGAAATCGTGTTGCCGGCGATGATGCCGAGATGCGAGTGCGCGTCGATGAGTGCCGGCATAACCGTCTTACCGGTGAGATCGATCAACTGTGCACCGGCGGGGACTTGAAGCGAGGCACGTGGGCCGAAGGAGGTCACGCGGCCGTTCTCGATCAGCATCGCCGCGTTGTCGAGCGGCGTACCGCCGGTTCCGTCGATGAGGCGCATCCCGTAAAAGACCTTCGCGCCGCCGCCGGGCGCGTTGCGCGCCCCGGTCAGAGCTAAGACCGCCGCGCCGGAAAGCAAGAAATTGGAACGCGACCGCGAGCCGGGAAGAGCAGTTTGCTTAACGTTCATGGGCGCCTCTTGCAAAGCCACTTCGGTGACACCCCTGCAGCCCCCGCCGGTCGATGCCTTAAACTTTCGCTGCAGAGCCTGCCATGCCGCGCTTACCTGCGGCGCTTCCCTTGGGCACGGCGCGTTCGATGCGCGCGCACTGGTCCGGGGTTAGCCGGATCTCGAGGGCGGCGACATTCTCTTCGAGATGGCTGCGGCGCTTGGTCCCGGGGATCGGGACGACGTCGTCGCCCTGCGCGAGGACCCACGCGAGGGCAAGCTGTGCGGGGGTGATCCCGAGTTCGCCGGCGAGCGCAACGACCTGCGCTGCAATCGCCTGATTCTTGCCAAAGTTCTCTTCGGTCCAACGCGGTGCGTGCTTGCGCATGTCGTCGCCGGTCAAATCGGCGATCGAACGCAGCGTTCCGCTTAGCCAGCCGCGGCCGATCGGGCTGTAGGCGACGTACGTAATGCCGAGCTCGCGCACCGTCGCTAGGACGCCGTCGTCCTCGTGGTCGCGGCTGAAGAGCGAATACTCGCCCTGATACGCTGCGATCGGGTGGACCGCTGCGGCGCGGCGGACTTCGGCGGCGGTCGCCTCGGAGAGGCCAAGCGCGCGCACTTTCCCGGCTCGCACGAGCTCAGCCATCGCGCTGACGGTCTCCTCGATCGGCACGTCGGGATCGACGCGGTGCTGATAGTAGAGATCGATCGCCTCGACGCCGAGGCGCTGGAGTGATGCATCGCACGCGCTGCGGACGTAGTCTGGCTTGCCGTTGACGCCGCGCACGCTCGGATCGTCGCTGCGAATCATGCCGAACTTCGTCGCCAAGAACACCTCGTCGCGCCGGTCACGAATCGCGCCGCCGACGAGCCGCTCGTTGTGACCAAGACCATAGCGATCGGCCGTGTCGAGCATCCTGACGCCCAAATCGAGCGCACGCTGGATCGTCGCGACGGATTCCGCCTCTTCGGCCGGGCCGTACGACCCGGACATGCCCATGCACCCTAGACCCATCTTCATCTTAAACACAAGTTAGATTGAAGCGCAAACGCATACGGTTTGTCGAGGGGCGCGTTATACTGCGGGCGGAGGACCCTCGAATGAACATTAAAGCACTCATAACGACAGCAATCATCTCGGCAACGGTCGGCGCCATGGGCGCCGGCGTCGCAAGCGCTCAAGTCGATCGCGGCCAATACGGCAGCAATCGCAACATGTGGTACGTCGACGGGCGGGTCAAGGACCTGATCGTTCAGCTCAACCACGACGACCGCGACTATGGCGGGCACCGGGTCAACGCCATCAACGATCTGCAAGCGGCGCGCAACGAAATCGCCGCCGCGGAGCAGTTCGCGCGTCAGCACGGTTACTAGTACTGCCCGTCTGACGCCCGAATGAAACGAGGCCGTACTGGGCGCGGCCTCGTTTTCTTTTGTTCGGCTCAGGGTTAGGTTCGCGCGAGAAACTCCGAGACAGTGAACTCGACGTCGGGGAGGGCCTCGAGCGCGACTGTTTCGTCGGGCATAAGGACCTTCGTTTTCGCGTAGCCGAGCTCATTCGGTTGCCGGTGAACTTCGAGCCGGTCCTCGCGCAAATTGACGATCCAGTAGTCACGAATTCCGGCGCGCCCGTAGAGCTGTGCCTTTTTGCGGCGGTCGAACGAGAGCGACGAGTCCGAGAGTTCGATCACGCCTAAGACGTCATTGGGCCGGGGGAGGTCCCGCTCATAGAAGTCCTCGCGTCCCCGGAGGATCGCGAAATCGGGCTCCGGAGCGCTGAATTCCGAGACGATGATCGACCCTTGAGTGGAAACGAACGCCGATTCTGCAAAGCGCATGATGAGGAGCTTCGACAGGCGGATATGACGCCCACCGTGGCGCGGTCCGATCGGCGCCATCTCTAGAATGTCGCCCTCGATGAGCTCGACGCGCTCACGCTCCTGAAGAATGCCCGCGCCGACCATGGCGTAGTATTCCTTAACTGTGAACTTCCGCGTCCTATAATCCAGCGCCATCTCACTGGTCCCGATCATGGCCGTCTCCCGTTACTGCGAGGTTGCCACCATTTTACCGCAAAACGTTGTCGAGTGGTACTCGAAGATACCCCTGACCAGCAGGCGTTGCGGGCTGCGGTCCGCGAGCTTTGCGAGTCGTTCGGCAACGCCTATTGGCGCGGGCTCGATGCCGAGCGGCTCTATCCGGACGCGTTCGTCGCCGCGCTGACCAAGGCCGGTTATCTCGCCGCGCTGATCCCCGAGGAGTACGAAGGGGCGGGCTTGGGCATCGCCGACGCATCGATCATCCTCGAAGAGATCAATCGTTCGGGCGGAAACGCGGCGGCCTGTCACGCGCAGATGTACATCATGGGGACGTTGCTGCGCCACGGCAGCGACGAACAGAAGCGCCGCTATCTGCCGGGGATCGCGCGCGGCGAGCTGCGGCTGCAGGCGTTCGGCGTCACGGAGCCCAGCGCCGGCGTCGACACGACGAAAATCACGACGAGCGCGCTGCGCCGTGGTGACCGTTACGTCGTCAACGGACAGAAAGTCTGGACATCGCGCGTGCAACATTCGGATCTCATGCTGCTGCTCGTGCGGACGTCGCCGAGCGATCCCGCTGACAAAACTGCGGGACTCTCGACGTTGCTCGTCGACTTGCGCAACGCGACGCCGGGGACGATCGAGGTGCGTCCGATCCGGACGCTCATGAATCACGAGACCAACGAGGTCTTCTTCCGCGATCTCGAGGTCCCGGTGGAAAATCTCATCGGCGACGAGGGCCTGGGCTTTCGATACATCCTGGATGGGATGAACGCCGAGCGCATCCTCATCGCGGCCGAATGCGTCGGCGACGGACGCTTCTTCGTCGTTCGCGCCGTTGCGTACGCAAACGAACGAATCGTCTTCGACCGGCCGATCGGGCAAAACCAAGGCGTCCAATTCCCGATCGCGCGGGCACACGCGGCGATCGAGGCTGCGGACTTGATGCGCCGGCAGGCGGCGGCATTGTTCGATTTGGGTAAAGCTTGCGGCGCGCAAGCGAACCTGGCAAAGCTGCTGGCTTCGGAGGCCTCGTGGGAGGCGGCAAACGCCGCCCTCGACGTCCACGGCGGCTACGGATTTGCGGAGGAATACGACGTGGAGCGTAAATTTCGCGAAACCCGGCTCTACATCACGGCCCCGGTCCCCAACAACTTAATATTATCTTATCTGGGCCAGCACGTACTCGGCATGCCCCGCTCCTTCTGACGGAGAAGTATCCCGGTCATGGACGCCCTGAACGAGCAGACGGCCGGCCTGTGGTATGTGGTCGCGCTCGCATTCGTCATCGTGATGTGGGTCGCCGTGCGGTTGGCCTTAGGCCAATCGCCGCTCCACCTTTGGCTCGGGGCGAACGTCGCGGGAGCCGTCGCGGCCGTAGCGGCAACGCTGCGTCCACTTCCGTCGATCGGACCGATCGCCGAACTCACGATGGTGGCGGCCGCGCTCTTCACGGGCTGCTGCTTCACGCTCGGCGTCTATGCGGAGGCCAGAGACAACGAGGCCGGATATTTCCCGATCGTCGCGGCATTCGCGGTCTCGCTCGCGCTCGCGCTCGTTCTGGAACTCGCGATCACGGATGCGCCTCTGCGCCACGCCGTCATGCGGACGTTGCTGGGGCTCACGTTCCTTGGAGCGCTCCTGTGGATCCCGCAGCTCCTGCGCAACCGCGCGCCCAAGGTCGGGTCGCGGCTCCTGGCGATCATCGCTCTCACGCTCGCGGCGATTCAAGGGACCCACACCACATACACGCTGCTCACGACCTTCGCCATCCTCGCGGCCGGCTTCACCTACGCGATTTTCTCGGTCGAGCGAGCCCGCGAAAGTTGACGGCCGACCCGGGCCCGTGTTACCCTAGGCCACGATGTCGTCCTCGATGATCATCATCGCGATTAGCATTATTCGCCGGTCCGTCGGTCGGTGCAGCTTCGCGTTGTGATCTAACATGATAGAGGAAACGAACGCAGGGCCCGCACCGAACGATGCGGGCTCTTTCATTATCAAGATGAGCGACGCCTATGCGGCCGCCGATCGCATCGCGCCGTATCTGCCCGAGACGCCGCTGGTGCAGCATCCCGCCTTTGCCGATTCGCTCGGCGTCGACGCCTGGCTCAAGCTCGAGACGGCCCAGCCGACCGGCGCATTCAAGGTACGCGGCGGCGTCAACTTCATGGCGGCGCAAGCAGTCGAACTGCGCGAGCACGGCGTCGTCACCGCCTCGACCGGGAATCACGGCCAGTCGATCGCGTACGCGGCGCGACTCTTCGGCGTGCCGGCGACGATCTACGCGCCGAAAAACGCCAACCCGTTCAAGGTCGAGGCGATGCGCGTCATGCAGGCTGACGTCCGTCTCGAAGGCGAGGATTTTCAAGCCAGTGTCGAGCACGCCCAGCGCGCCGCCCAAAACGAGGGACGGCGCTTTGTTTCGACCGGCGACGAGCCGCTCTTGATCGCCGGCGTTGCGACCTGCGCGCTCGAAGCGATCAAGCGGCGCGCCTTCGACGTCGTCTTGCTCCCAGCCGGCGGCGGCTCGATCGCGGCGGCGACGGCGCTGGTCGTCAAGCACTTGCAGCCCGAGTGCCAAGTGATCGCGGTCTCGAGCGCGCAGGCGCCGGCCGCGCACGACGCGTGGCACCGGCGCACGCACGTCCGCTACGACACGCAAACGACGCTCGCCGAAGGGCTTGCGGTGCGGGAGTCGTTCGACTTTCCCCAATCGATCATGGCGGAGCATCTCGACGATTTCGTCCTGGTCGACGACAGCGAGCTGGTCGCGGCGCTCCGCTTTCTAGCGCAACATGCCCACCAGCTCGCGGAGCCCTCCGGCTGCGCGGGCCTCGCCTACCTTCTCAGGAACCGCCAGGAATTTCGCAGGCTCTCCGTCCTGCTCCCGATCACGGGCGCAAACATCCCCTTCGACCTGCTCGTCCGCTACTTAAGCGAAAGTTGATGCTAAAAGCCGCGTCCCCGAGGAGAGTCCCCTTGGCTGTCCAATCCGCGCGGCATGAAGAATGAATCGCTCACCCTCACCGTCGACGGCCATCCCATGGACTGCTACCTTGCGGTCCCCGACGGTGAAGGCAAAGTCCCCGCGGTCCTGGTCATCCAGGAGATCTTCGGCGTCAATCGCGAGATCAAGCGCATCGTCGATTTGCTCGCAAAATCGGGCTACATCGGTTTCGCCCCCAACGTTTTTCACCGGACCCATCCGAATCTGAATCTGGGCTATTCGCAGGACGTCATGCCGACGGCGCGCGAGGCCGCGACGGCGGCCACGATGGAGGGGCTCAAGGCGGATTTTACGGCCGCAATCGATTTCTTGCTCAAGCAGCCGCGCTGTAACGGAGCGATCGGTGCGTGGGGATTCTGCTTCGGTGGGACGATGGCGTATCTGCTCGCGACCTATCCGCAGATCAAGGCGGCTGTTTCGTTCTACGGCGGTCAAATCGCCAAACAAACGGCGCCTCACCGTCCCGCGGTGATCGAGTTCACCAAGGACATCAAGGCGCCGGTCTTTCTCGCCTTCGGCGGACAGGACCAGAGCATCACCGCCGAAGACGTCGCGACGATCAAAAAAGCGCTCGACGAGCACCACAAGAAATACGTGCTCGAAGTGTACGCGGACGAAGGGCACGGATTCTTCCGCCACGGGATCAACGGCGAGTCGACCGCCGGCGCCCGCGACGTCTGGCCGAAAGTCCAGAAGTTCCTCAAAGAGAATCTCGGCGCACCGGTCGCGGTTTAGGAGATCTCCCCATGATCGAGCAGCTTGCCGCCCATTGGTGGATCCCGGTCGTGCGCGGGGCGTTCGCGATCGTCTTTGGGCTGGTCGCGCTCTTCTGGCCGGGTGAAACGCTTCTGGTGCTGATCGCCATCTTCGGCGCGTTCGCGTTCGTCGACGGGATCTTCGCGATCGTCTCGGCAATTCGATACGCAACGCATCACGAACGCTGGGGCGTCTTGCTGCTCGAAGGGATCCTCGGGATCTTCATCGGTTTGCTCACCTTCGCGGCGCCGGCCGCGATCGCGCTCTTCTTCCTCTACTTCGTGGCCGGCTGGGCGATCATCACCGGGATCTTCGAGATCATCGCTGCGTTTCGGATCCGGCAATCGGTCGGCAGCGAAATCTTCATGATCATCGCGGGCGTCTTGTCGATCGTGCTCGGGTTGGCGTTCTTCGTCTTCCCCAGCGCCGGCCTGATCGCATGGATCTGGCTGATCGGCATCTACGCGGTCTTCTTCGGCGCGCTGATGATCAGCTTCGGCCTACGAATGCGAAGCCTCAAGCCCACGCCGGCGTGAGCTTGGTCGCCGCGTGGCACGATTCAACGGAGGCGAGCGGCGCGAGATCGCCGCTCGTCATTCTTTTCCACGGCCGCGGCTCGAACGAGCACGACCTGCTTCCGATAGCCGAGGAACTGCCGCCCAAGTTCTCCTTCGTCGCGCTGCGCGGACCGATTGCGATGGACTTCGGCGGCTACACGTGGTTCGAAAACCGCGGCCTCGGGCGACCGCTCGGCGAGAGCTTGCGCGCATCGGTCGATCTGGTGCAGGCGTGGATCGATGGCCTCGACGAGAGCCGCTGCGATACGAAGCGCATCGTTCTGTTCGGGTTTTCCGCCGGGATGCTGATCGCGAGCGCGCTGCTGCTGGACCGGCCCGAGCGCTTCCGCGGCGCCGTCCTCTTGAGCGGGACGCTGCCGTGGGACAACGGCGCGATCGAACCGGCGGCCGATCGCTTCGCGAACATTCCGATCTTCTACGGGCGCGGCAGCGCGGATGAGGTCATCCCGCTCGACCTCGTCGCCAGGAGCGTTGCCTACCTCGAAAACGACAGCGGCGCGGACTTAACGGCGCGCCTTTATCCCATCGATCACATGATCTCCGACGAAGAACTACGGGACATCGGGGAGTGGCTCACAAAGGTCGGTTAAATTGCATGCCCGACCGAAACCACGTCTGCCCCTCGATCTCTATCCGCCGCTCCCACATGAGGGATACCTCATAGCTCATTACTTCGCCGGGAAGGCTGAGGCGAACGATGAACTTGCTCCGCCCGATCGGTCCCTTCGTGAGCATCGACATTCCCGTAGCGGAAAAATCCATCCCATGGGCATTATGGTAGGTTTGCCCGTCGAACGCGTACTCAACGTTGAAGGCGACGTGCTCGCGGGTTGCGGCGCGATGTTCTTCTGAGCCCACGGTTAGGAGCCTACCGATGACGCGTGATCGTGTCGAGCAACGCCGGCCGGCCTTTTTTCACTTGCTCGATCGCGCGCTTCAGCGCCGGCCCGACGTCGGCCGGCTTCTCGATCGGCCCTTCCGCGTACCAACCCATCGATTTCGCTAGGGTCGAGAAGTCGGGCGAGGGCTCGACCAGATCCATCCCGATGTTGGCACGTTTGACGTCGGTTCCACGATGCTTGGCGACGTTGATCTGGTGCTCCCAGTCGTTGTAGTACGCGCGATTGTTGTACATGACGACCAGCATCGGGATTTCGTAGCGCGCCGCGGTCCAGAGAGCGCCGGCGTCGAACATCAAATCCCCGTCGGGCGCAAAGTCGACGACGAGCCGGCCCTTGCCCTTGTGCGCGAGTGCGACGCCGAGCGAGATACCGATCTGAGTCCCGGTGCCGAGCGATTTTCCAGCGTGGCGATAACCACGATCGAAGTTCCAAAGACGTAAGGTCCAATCTTCTAACGTCCCCGCGGTGAGGACCCAATCTTCGCTCTTGATCACCTCCCATACCTCGGACGCCAGCCGCGGTAATGCGAACGGCGAGGCGTCCCAATCTTTCTTCGACGCTTCGCGCCAGCCCGCGTGCAGCTTATCGTGCAATTCCTTAACAGAGACTTTACGCTCGTCGATCCGCTTCTTGAGCGCCGCGTCCTTCGCGACACGCTCCGCGCACAGCTTCGTCAGCGCCGGGATAGCGAGGGTCGTATCGGCGAGGACGCGCTGCGCACAGTCGGGGAACGGGCCGTAGTCGGTTGACCAGCGGCTGATGTCGATGTCTTCGAAACCGATCTTCATCCATTGCGTCCCGGCTTTGTAGAGGGGCTTCGTCTCGCGCGTGATGCGATCGAGGAAGTGCGTGTCCTTCTCCCAGTCACGCAGGTCGAGGCCGCAAATCAGATCGGCGCGCCGGAACGCTTCGTCCTCTTCGGTGAGGTTGAGCGGATGCTGAGTCGGGAAGTTCAAACGAATCCCGACATCCCAAACCGGCGCGCCGATCGTCTCGGCGAGCCGCACCATGTCGTCGAAGCCGCTAGCGGCCCGGCCCACGAACTCCGCCATGAGGACCGGCCACTTCGCGCTCAACAGACGATCCGCGGCTTCGTCGAGCGCGGCCGGGTCCGGCGCGATGCGGCTCGGGACCCTCGCGCTCTTCGGATCGGGCAACTCGATCTTCTTCTCGAGCGGCGCTTCTTGCAGCCAAGCGTCGTAGCACATGTAGATCGGACCTTGCGGCTCGCTCATCATGATCGAGTACGCGCGCGCGAAGCTGTCGGGAAAGCCCTCGACGGCGCTCGGCTGATAGTCCCACTTCGTGAAATACCGGACTGCCTCGCCTTGGACTTGCGCGGTATGGATCCAATCGATGAAGGGACGCCGCTTGCCTTCGTCCATCGGACCGGTCGCGCCGATGACGAAGACCGGCGCTCGATCGAGGTACGCATAATAGATGCCCATCACCGAGTGCAGCATCCCGACGACGTCGTGGACGATCGCGATCATCGGCCGTCCGCTCGCCTTCGCGTAGCCGTGCGCGATCTGGACCGCGATCTTCTCGTGCTGGCAGAGCATCATCGGCGGCTCGTTGTTATTATGATTGACGAGCGAGTCGTGCAAGCCGCGGTAGCTTGCCCCGGGATTGAGCGCGATGTAGGGGAAGCCGTACTGTTTGATCAGGTCGGCGATGACGTCGGATTGAAACTGCGACATGTCGGCCGCTTTCTCAGCACCCCAAAGGAGGCCCTCCGGGAGAATCGAAGCCTCGAACCCGATGATGGTACGTCGTGCATTCCTTGGTGGGGCGGCCGCATTCTCCCTGACCACCGGGATCGCCGCGGCCCAACCGTCCGGCGCGCCCGCGCAGTTGCGCGTCGCCTCGGCTCCCGACGAAGACGTCCTAGGTGCGCTGTGGGCACAGGATTCGGGGATCTTCCGCCGCCACGGGCTCGACGTGCACGTCCAACCTATGAATAGCGGATCGGCCGTCGGCGCGGCCGTCGTCGGCGGCGCGATCGACGTCGGGAAGTCGAGCTTGGTCTCGCTGATCACGGCGCACACGAAGGGTGTCCCTTTTGTTCTCATCGCGCCGGCCGGCGTCTACAACTCGAAGGCGCCGATCGTCGGGATGCTCGTGAAGAAGGGATCGCCGATCAGGACCGCCCGCGATCTCAACGGCAAGACCCTTTCCGTCCCGTCACTCAACGATCAGTACTCGATTGCGATCAAGGCGTGGATGGACCAGCACGGCGGCGATTCGACCTCCGTCAAGTTCCTCGAATTGCCGAATTCGGCCGTTCCGCAGGCGCTCGACGACGCTCGGATCGACGCGGCGTCGATCGCGAACCCGATCCTCAGCGAAGCGCTCGACTCGGGAAAAGTCGAAATGATCGGCCGGACTTTCGATGCGATCGGGCCGACGTTCATCCAGGCGTGCTACTTCGTGACCATAGACTTCACTTCGAGGAACCGCGACGTCGTCCAGCGTTTCAGCCAAGCGATCGCCGAATCAGGTGCGTACTGCAACTCGCACCACGCTGCGACGGTGCAATTGCTCTCGGACTTCACGAAGGTTTCGCCGCAGACGATCGCGCACATGACGCGAACGACGATCGGGACGACGCTCGACCCGCGCCAAATTCAGCCCGTCATCGATTCGGCGGCCAAGTACAAGGCGATCCCAAGCGCCTTTGATGCGCGCGACATGATCGCGCCGTTCTTGAGAGCCTAGGACAGGAGTACATCAAGGAAGATGCCGCCGCAAATTACGCTCGCAATCGGGCGCGACTACGACCGTACGCGCCCGCTCATGGATGGCCGCGTCCGAGTCGAAGGCGTCGAGCTCAACGCCATGACGCTGCCCAACGTCGAGGAAGTCTTCTTTCGCATGGGACGCAATCGCGAGTTCGACGTCGCGGAGTTTTCCGGCGCATCCTACCTGTTCATGCGTTCGCGCAGCGATCCGCCGCCGTTCATCGCGATCCCGGTCTTTCCGTCGAAATTCTTCCGGCACTCCTGCATCTTCGTCCACGCCGATTCCGGGATCAAAGAGCCCAAGGACCTCAAGGGCAAAATCATGGGCTGTCCCGAGTGGCTGATGACGGCCGGATTGTGGATCCGCGGCTTGCTCAAGCACGAGTACGGCGTCGACATCACCGATCTGCACTGGCGGATGGGCGGCGAAGAAGAGCCGGGACGCACGAACCAAGCCGTCGGCCGCGTCGAGTTCAATCTCCCCAAGGGCGTCGTCCTCGAGGACATCCCGCCGGATCGCATCCTCAGCGACATGTTGCGCACCGGTGAGATCGACGCCCTGATGTCGGCGCGGATCCCCTCATCGTTCAACGTCAACGGCGGCAAAGTGCGGCGGCTCTTTCCGAACTATCACGACGTCGAAAAGGACTACTTTCAGCGCCGCCGCCTCTTCCCGATCATGCATTTCATCGTGATTCGCTGGGACGTGTACGAAAAATATCCGTGGCTCGCGGTCAATTTGTACAATGCGTTCGAGGAAGCCAAGAAGGTCGCATTCGCCGGCCTTTACGACACCTCGGCGTTGCAGTACGGCTTGCCGTGGCTGCTCCCGCTGCTCGAAGAGCAGCGCGAAGTCTTCGGCGAAGACCACTGGTCCTACGGCATAGAGGCCAACCGTCCGACGCTCGAGGCGATGGTCGAGTACGGCTACGAACAAGGTCTCACGCCGAAGAAGCTGGCGGTCGAAGAGCTCTTTGCGAAAGAGACACTGGGACAAAGAAAAATCTAAGTGAGTCTGCAGGACGGTACGTACGCCGACGTTCGCGGGATCAGGACGCACTATCACGAGGCGGGTTCAGGCAAACCGGTCGTCCTGATCCACGGCTCGGGGCCCGGCGTGACGGCGTGGGCGAACTGGCGTCTCACGCTCCCGTATTTGGCCGAACGCGGCTTTCACGTCTTCGCCTTCGACCTCGTCGGCTTCGGATATACGGCGGCGGACCGGAGCGTCCATTACGGGATGCAGCAATGGGTCGAGCACGTCATCGCGTTCATCGAAGAGATCGTCCCGGGGAAAAAAGCCTCGATCGTCGGGAACTCGCTCGGCGGCGCGCTAACGATCGGCCTCGCCGTCCGGCGGCCGGAGTTCATCGAGCGCATGGTCCTCATGGGCTCGGGCGGCATCAGCTTCCCGATCACGAAGGGCCTCGATGCGGTCTGGGGCTACGAGCCCAGCGTTGGCGCGATGCGCGAACTCATCACGAACTACTTCGCTTACGATAGCTCGCTCGTGACCGATGATTTGGTGAAGGCGCGCCATCAGGCCAGCATTGCGCCGGGCTTTCACGAATCGTATTCGTCGCTCTTTCCGGCGCCGCGCCAGCGCTGGGTCGAATCGATCACCACCCCCGAAGACGAGATCAAGAAGATCGGGACCCGGACGCTGCTTTTCCACGGGCGCGAAGACCAGGTCATCCCGCTCGAAGTGAGCTACCGTCTTCTGCAGCTGATCCCGAACGCCGACTTGCACGTCTTCGGACGCTGCGGACACTGGACGCAGGTGGAGCGCGCCGCCGATTTCAACGCCCTCGTCGCACACTTCTTTACCTAAGTCGCCGGTCTATCTGCTCGGCGCGATCGGGGGGATCTCGGCCCTCTCGACCGACATGAGCTTGCCGGCGCTCCCGATCTTCGTCACGGCGCTGCACGCGACGCCGGGGCAAGCACAGCTCACGCTTTCGCTCTACATGATCGGCTTCGCCGCGGGCCAGCTCGTCCTGGGTCCGGCATCCGATCGCTTCGGAAGGCGTCCCGTGATGCTTGCGGGCCTGCTCGTCTATTCGATCGCAGGGGCGGCGTGCGCCGCGAGCGTCTCGATCGAGCAACTCATCGCATTTCGCTTTCTGCAAGGCACGGGCGCGTCGATCGGCGCGGTGATCGTCCGAGCGATCATCCGTGACTACTACGGCCGCCGGGCGGGGACAAGCGCGCTGGCGGGCGTCTTGACGGTACAAGCCACAGCGCCGCTGGTCGCGCCGGTCATCGGCTCGTTTCTCGTCGTCACCGCCGGCTGGCATTCGATCTTCGTAACGCTCGCGCTCACCGGCGTCGCGATGTGGATCGCCGCGTACATCGCCATCCCGGAGTCATTGGCAAATCCGGACGAACGAGCGATGGTTCCGCGGCGCTTTCTCGCGAACGCGGGACGTTTCTACGCGAACCGGACGTGCCTGGGCTACAGCCTGATCGCCGCGGCGAGCTCCGGCGTCCTCTTCTCGTACCTCGCCGGTTCGCCGTTCGTCCTCACGCAGGTCTTCGGCGTCCCAACACAGATCTACGGTTTCTTACTGGCGGGCAACGCGATCGTCGTCATGATCGCCAATCAAGCGAACATCGCCGCGCTCCGCCGCGTCCAACCCGAGCCGCTCCTGCGCTTCGGGCTCATCCTCGCCGCCGGTGCGGTCATCGCGCTTGCCTTCGTCACTCACGGCCGCGGCCTCGTCCTGGGGGCGTTCCTGGCGTGCACGTACACCTATTTCTTCGCGCACACGTTCATCTTCCCCAACGCAATCGCAGCGGCGCTCGACCCCGTCCCCGAAATCGCGGGAGTCGGCTCATCCTTGTTGGGGACCGGTCAGATGATCGCCGCCAGCATCGCCGCATATTTCGTCGGCCGGCTCTACGACCACACGCCGTCCTCGCTCGTGCTGTGCATGGGACTTGCGGTCCTGTGCATGCTGCTCGCCTACGGGAGCGTACTTCTCACGACTCGAAAGGCCGCCCATGATCGCCACTGAGCAAGTTGAACTGAGCGCGGCCTTCTGGCCCAACGACCGCAGCGCCGCGGTCTTCGACGGACGGATCGTCCCGGAAGGGATCAAGCTCTACATGAGCGCGATCTTTCCCTCGGAGATCTTTTGGCGCCAGCTGAAGTTCGCCGACTTCGACTTCTCGGAGATGTCGATGTCGTCGCTCTTCATCGCGACCTCACTCGGCCAGAAGGAATGGGTCGCGCTGCCGATCTTCACGATGCGCAGCTTCTTCCACACCTGGGCGATCGTCCGCGCCGATGCGGGGATCGAGAAGCCGGCCGATTTGCGCGGCAAAAAAGTCGGCGTCCCGGAATATCAGCAGACGGCGGCGGTCTGGTCGCGCGGAATCTTGCAGCACGAGTTCGGTGTCGAACCACGCGAGATCGAGTGGTTCATGGAACGCAGCCCCGAGATGAGCCACGGCGGGTCGACCGGCTTCACACCGCCGGCGGGCGTCAAGCTGTCGTACATCGACCCCAAGACCGACATCGGGGGGATGCTGCTCTCGGGAAGCCTCGATGCGTCGCTGCTCTACATCAATACGGGCAATCTGGTCGACCGGGCGAAGGCCGACTTGAGCGCGCGCAAAGAGATCCGGCCCCTGCACCCCGACCCGATCGCCGAAGGGGCGCGCTTCTATAAGAAGACCGGGATCTTCCCGATCAATCACGGCGCGGTCATCCGGCGCTCGATCTACGAGAAGCATCCGTGGATCGCGCGGAGTCTCTACGACGCGTTTCTGGCCTCGCGCCAGGAGAGCGACCGGCGGCGCATCGGGTCGCTCGACAACGAGATCGCAACCGGGCTCGCCGATCCGGGGACCGAGGCCGCGCTCCGGCACGACCTGTTCGCATACGGGATCAAAGGCGCCGGGCTCGTCCTCGAGACGATCGCGGCCTATCTACACGAGCAGGGCTTGACCAAGCGGGTCGTCCGGCTAGACGAAGTCTTCGCGCGCGAATGCATGGACGTCTAGGAGCCTAGCATAGCTCGGCACCTGGTCTCTTCAGACCGGCCAATTTGGCAGGTCATGCTCGTCTTTTTGTTTCCGCTGATGCTGGGCAACGTGTTGCAGTCGATCTCGATGACGCTCAACACGATCTTCGTCGGCCGTCTGATCGGCGTCCCCGGCTTGGCCGCGATCTCGGCGTTTTTCCCCGTCTTCTTCTTGCTCATCTCGTTCGTGATCGGACTCTCGAGTGCGAGCACCGTCTTGATCGGGCAGGCACACGGCGCGCGGGACGAACACCGCGTACGCAAGGTTGCAGGGAACGCGCTCTCGTTATGCATCCTTCTCGGCATCGCCGGCGCGGTGGCGGGAAGCTTCGTCGCGGATCCGTTACTCAAAGCGATCGGGACGCCGAGCGACATTCTTCCGGCGTCGATCGGGTACGCACGGATCGCCTTCTATGGGTTGCCGCTGCTCTTTTTCTACCTCATGTACACGACGCTCTTACGCGGAGTCGGCGACTCAACGACCCCGCTCTACTTTCTGATCGTCAGCACGCTGCTCGGAATGGCGCTCACGCCCGCGTTCATTCTCGGTTGGGCTGGGCTCCCGCGCATCGGCGTAAACGCGGCGATCGTCTCAAGCCTCCTCGCTACCGCAGCGACACAACTGGTCCTCTTCTTCTACCTGCGTGCGCGCAAGCACCCGCTCGCGCTAAACATGGAGATGCTGCGTGACTTTGCGCTCGATCGTTCCTTAGTCGCGACGATCCTGCGAATCGGCGTTCCGGCCGGCATCCAAGTCGTGATGGTCTCGCTCGCGGAGATCGCCGTCATTTCGTTCGTCAACCGCTTCGGCTCGGGTGCGACCGCGGCGTACGGCGCCGTCAACCAGGTCGTGAACTATATCCAGTTTCCCGCGATCACGCTTGCGATCACCGCCTCGATCTTCGGGTCGCAGGCGATCGGCGCGCGGCGCTTCGACCGGCTCGGCGCCATCGTTCGCAGTTCGGTCGTGCTCAATTACGTCATCGTAGGGACGCTGATCGTCCTCGGCTACGGCCTCGATAAGCCGCTGCTCTCGCTCTTCCTCGGCAACTCACCGACGCTGGAGATCGCCCGTACCCTTTTGAAGATTACGCTATGGAGCTACGCCATCTACGGCAACATGGCCGTCCTCTCCGGCGTGATGCGGGCCAGCGGGGCGGTCCTGTGGCCGACTGCGATCTCGATCTTCATGGTGTGGGGAATCGAAGTTCCAACCGCCTACGTGCTCTCGCAACGGATCGGCCTCGACGGCGTTTGGATCGGCTACCCGGTCGCCTACTGCGCCGGTCTCGCCCTGCAGTCGGCTTACTATTTCCTCGTGTGGAAACGCCGCGAGCTGCGCCCGATCGTTTGAGCTTAAGATAGTATTAACCAAGGGGGCCTATACTCGATGAGATTTTGCAAAATGGCCTGTTCTCGGAGGGGCATCGATTGTTGCGCGCGGACTATCATGAAGTTCTCGACACGGCTCGGCGTGATCTGACCCAGCTCGGTGCGCTGACCAAGGACGCGCTCCACTACGCTCTGCAGGCCTTTAAGAAACGCGACACCGCGATGGCCGGCCGGATCATCGCCGACGATCAAATGGACCTCCTGCGGCGTAAGATCGAGACCACCTGCGTCGAGCTCCTGTGGCGGCAGCAGCCGGTCGCCAGCGAGCTGCGCGAGGTCACGGCGATGCACGAGATCGCGATCGACTTGGGAATCGCCATGGGACAAGTCAACGAAATCGCCAAGCAGGCGATCAAAGCCGCCACGGCCGACGCTTGTCCTGAGACGACCAACGTCCACAAAGTCGCGGCGATGACCGAGTCGATGCTCGGCGACGCAATGCAGGCATTCGACAAACGCGATGCGGAGCTCGCCGAGAGCGTCTACGCGCGCGCACAGCAAGTCGAAGACTACTACACGCCGGTCATCGAGGAGATTCAAGATCAGATGCAGGCGGATCCGAACGCGGTGAGCTGCGGCGTCTCGCTCCTCTTCGAGATGACCGCCTTGCAGCGGATCGCCGAGCGCGCCGAAAATATCGCCTGGCACACCGAGGAGATGCTCTGACGGCGCCCTAAGCCTCGGGCGATGCGCACTCTTATCGGATCGCCCGGGAAACCCGGTAACGTTGAATTTCGCGACGTCGAGCCGCCGCAGCCAGCGGCCGATGAGATCTTGATCGACGTCAAGGCGTTCGCGATGAATCGCGGCGAGCTGACGTTGCTCGCGGTTCGGCCCGCCGGCTGGCGGCCGGGACAAGACATCGCGGGCGTCGTCGTCCGCGGCGCGTCTGAGGGGAGCGGTCCCAAGCCCGGCGATCGCGTCGTTGCGCTCACCGAATACGGCGGCTGGTCGCAACAGGCCACGGCAAAAGCCGCGCGCAGCGCGGTCTTGCCCGAGGGCGTCTCCTTCGAACAGGCGGCGAGCTTGCCCGTCGCGGGGCTTACGGCGCTGCGTGCTTTGCGCGTCGGCGGGGCGCTCTTGGGCAAGCGCGTCCTAATAACCGGCGCGTCCGGCGGCGTCGGCAGCTTTGCGATGCAGCTCGCGCGTGACGCGGGGGCCGTCGTCACGGGCGTCTCGAGTGCGGCCGATGCGCCGGATGCGCAGTTCGACGTGATCCTCGAATCGGTCGGCGGGGCATCGCTTGCGGGCTCGCTTCATCGCGTCGCGGCCGACGGCGTCGTCGTGATGTACGGCAACTCGTCGAAAGAGCCGACGACGATCCCCGGATTCCCCGATTTCGGCGGCCGTCCGCACGCGAAGCTCTATGCGTTCTTCGTCTACTTGAGCGGCGACCGGCCGACGTTCGGCGAGGATCTCGGCCTCCTCGCATCGCTCATCGCGCAGGGGAAACTCAAGCCGGAGATCGGTGCGACGTTCCCCTGGGACGAGTTCGCGAAAGCGTACGACAGCCTAACCGCGCGCAAGATTCGCGGGAAAGCCGTGATGCGCGTCGGCTAGGAGGTCACGTGAGGATTAGACCCGCCGCGGCGCACGACGAAGCGGCGTGGCGAGCGATGTGGGAGGGATACTGCACCTTTTACGAGGTACAGATCCCGCCCGCGATCACCGAAGTCACTTGGGCGCGCATCCTCGATCCCCACAGCACGATACATGGAATCCTCGCCTTCGACGATCGCGACGCCCCGCTCGGGTTCGCCAACTACGTCGTGCACCCGTACACGTGGAGTGATCGGCCGGCGTGCTACCTCGAGGATCTATTCGTCGCGTCTGAGGCGCGTGGCCAGGGAGTCGGCCACGCGCTCATCACGCATCTTTTAGATCTTGGGCGCACTTTGGGCTGGGGCAGGCTCTATTGGACGACCCGCGAGGACAACGCGACGGCCCGGCGACTGTACGACCGGTTTTGCAGGCCGGACGGTTTTATACGGTACGCGCTGTCGCTCTAGGACTTATTTGCCGTTCGACTTGTACGCGACAAACGCCGAGTCTGACGTGAACTCCTCGACGGCTTTTCCCGTCGTCGGATCGATCGTATAGAGCAAGTCGGCCAGATCGTCGGCGTGATCTTCTTCGTCCGCGAGGATCTCTTCGAACATCCGCCGCGTTACGGGATCGGCCGTACCGAAGAACTCGACGACGTCGCCGTAGACTTTGATGACGACGCGTTCGGCGAGCAAGTCCTCGCGCAAGAGATCCGCTAGAGTCTTTCCCGACTCAAAGCGCGAGATCGCGCGATCGAGGAGCCCCTGGGGCGACAAGTTCGGGACCCCGCCGAGCTGCTTCATCCGCTCGGCGATCCGCATGAGATGACCCTCTTCGTCTTCCCAGTGCTCTTTGAAGACGGCTTGCAGAGCATCCTCATGGATGCCGGTCGTACCGAAGTAGTGCTGCTTGTAGCGCAGCACGCAGACGATCTCCGACGCGATCGCGCCGTTGAGCACTTCGTAGACGCGCTGCAAATCCAGCGTGTAGTACGGGGTGACCGCTCCGCCGTCCATCGCGGTGCGAACCTTGGCTTCAACTTCTTTGACCTTGGCGAAAAACGACACGTTATTTCCCCCTCTGGGTGCGGTGCCTCCGTTTATCGTCGCTCGCCAACGCGGGGACCTGCCTGGAGCAAGCGCTCCCGACGCCAGGTGGGATTAACCGCCCCGCTTGCTCACGGGGACGAATTCCGCTTTGACCGGGTCCCAACGCGACATGATGATCGCATTCTGGCCGACCCCGTGCTGGGTCCCATCGCGAAAATCGTAGACGCCGGTAATCCCGACGAAACCGTGCAGGCCGTTGATGTACTCGCGGAACTGCTGCGCGGTCGCGTCGAAGCCCAGATGTTTGTACGCGTCGACGACGATCAATGCCGGATCCCAGGCCAGCATGTTCGGAAAGTCGGGCTTGACGCCGATCGACTTGAACGCGTTGAAGAAGACCGTCTGCGCATCCTTGACCGGCCCGCTGCCGAGACTCTCATAGCTCGACGCGAGGACTCCGTTGAAGATGAGCTCCTTGGGCATGAAGCCCTTGTACTGCTCGAGCTGGTTATAGATCATGACGCCGTTGCTTCCGAGCACAGGGACGTCTAGGCCGCCGTCCGCGATCCCGTGCAACTCGGTGCCGAACGCCGGACCGACGCTCCAGGTCAGCAGCGCTTGCGGATTCGCCGCCTTGATGCGCGCTATCTGGGCAGAGACGGTGACATCCGTGAGATTGAAATGCTCGCGCGCGACATACTGGATCGTCCGGTTTTCGGGGAGCGACTTGGCGATGTCCCAGTCTTGATCGATCTCCTGCCCCGTCGCGTCGGTCGAAGACAGGATCGCCAAGCGCGTCAGGCCACGCTCACGGAAATACCGGACCGCTACGATCGCGCAATCACGCAAACTGACGTTTGCGGAAAAGATGAAACCGCCGGCGACGGGATTGATGCCGGGGCTCAGGCAATACGCGACCGGGCCGCGATCGCGCACCAGCGGCGTCGTCGCGTTGCAGTCCTGCGTCAGGCCGGGGCCGATGAGAATCGGCGCTTTTTGAGCGATCACGCCGTTCATCAGCTGGACCGCGGTTTGCGGGTTCGAGGTGTCGTCGCTGATGTCGAATGCAATCGGCCGGTGATTGACGCCGCCTTGCTTGTTGACGAGCGCCTCGACGAGCTTCAGATCCTGCTGCTCGCCGTGGCCGATGAACGCGGCCAAACCCGTCAGCGAGATGATCACGGGAATGTGCAAGGTCGCCGGAGCCTGCGCCCTGGTCGCGCACGGGACGATCGCAATCGCAAGGCAGAGCATAAGGGTGGCCACGGAGCGGATTTGCATCAGGAGCGCCTTTCGGATTTAGTTGCAACAAGAATTCAGGCGACGGCCTCGCGCATCGAACGGACGAACAGCGCAAGTGCGAGCGCCGCGAGCAGGACGAACACCGTGAACGCGACCGGGATCGATGGGTTGGTCAGCGCTCCGTTGACGAGAGCGCGTGCGGCATCGACCGCATAAGAGAAGGGATCGAGGCGTGAGATCGTCCGGATGATCGGAGGCCCGAAGCTAATCGGCAGCATCACACCGGAGAGAATGAGCAGCGGAAGGATGAAGGTATTGGTGATCCCGGCGAGGATCCCGCCTTCACGCGTCATCAGCGCGAGCGTAAACGAGATCGAAGCCATCGTCACGCCGATGAGGACGACGAGCAGGAGCAAAATGAGCGCGCCGGCCGGGTCGAGCCGCAGCCCAAAGGCGAGCGAGCAGACGATCAGGACCAGACTCTGAAACACCAGCGTCGCCGATGACTGCAGGACGAACCCCAACGCCAAGGAGAGCCGGTTGATCGGCGTGACGCGCAGTCGCTCGAGGAAACCCGATTCGACCTTGTCCTGCAACGTAAACCCCTCGAACCCGGCGCTGAAGAGGGCATTCATGATCAGCAGTCCGGGGGCGAAGAACTGAATCGCGTTGCGGGCCGGAAAGCCGGGTACGCCGGCGACGCCGTTGAGCAGCGGCGCGAACAGCACTAAGTAGATGATCGGTTGCAGGAGGCCGCGGAACAGCCAGTACGGGTTGCGGATCGTCACGAGCAATTCGTTTTTTGCAATGAGGTAAGCGTCGCGCATCGGTGTGCTACAGCGCCTCGCTGTCGGCGTGAAGCGTGCGGCCCGTCAGCTTGAGGAACACGTCGTCCAGTGTCGGGCGGGCAAGGTGGACGGTCTTGGGCGGGACGTGAGCGACGCCGAGCCGGCGCATGAGCCCCGGCAGAGCTTCGTCGCCCTCGTCGACGTAGACTTGCAAGCTGTTCCCCTCGACGCGCATCTCGAGCACCGATGGCTCGCCGGTCAGGATCGCCGAGGCCGCTTCGACCGCGCTAGCGTTTTCGTAGCCGAACGTGAGGCGGTCGCCGGCGACCTGACGCTTGAGTTCGTCCGGGCTCCCGAGCGCGACGATCTCGCCTTGATCGACGATGGCGACCCGGCCGCACAACGCGTCGGCTTCCTCGAGGTAGTGCGTCGTGAGGAAGATGCTCGTCCCCGCAGCGTTCAGCGCGGTGACCTCCTCCCACACGCGCGCACGGCTTTGGGGATCGAGACCGGTGGTCGGTTCGTCGAGAAAGAGCAGACGCGGCGCGTGCACGACGCCGGCAGCGAGGTCGAAGATGCGGCGCTGACCGCCCGAGTACGTATCGGTGGTGCGGTCGGCGAACGCGGCCAGGTTCAGCCGCTCGATCAGCGCGTCGACCGTGCGGCGCGCCGCGGCCCGCGGCATGCGATAGAGCAGGGCTTGGAGCATGAGGTTCTCGCGCCCGGTAGCGACCGCTTCCATCCCGCCCTTCTGACCGACGTAGCCGATGTGCCGTCGAATCGCGGCCTGCTGTGTCTCGAGGTCGAAGCCGACAACCGTGGCGCGCCCGTCCGTCGGCAGCAGCAACGTGCAGAGCATCCGCATCATCGTCGTTTTGCCGGCGCCGTTGGGGCCGAGCAAGCCGAAGATCTCGCCCTCGGCGACGGTGAGATCGACTCCACGCACGGCCTCGACCGGGCGTCGTCCCCGGACGACGAATGTCTTGCTCAGCCGCTCGCTCTGAATGATTGCTTGCATTTACAAATACTTTGGGTGTAGAATCGCCCAAACGCGCGGCGAGGTCCTCCCCATGAAGTTCGGCTACTTCACCCTTAGCGATAATCGCTACCCGAACAATACGCGAACGCCCGAGCAGTTTCTCCACGAGATCTACGAACAGATCGTTTACGCGGACCAGCTGGGGATGCATTCGGCGTGGGTCGGCGAGCACCACTTCAATCTGCTGGGGATCAACCCGTGCCCCAACATCTTGCTCGCGACGTTGGCGAAGGCGACGACGCACATCCGCTTGGCGCCTGCGGTCGTGCTGCTCCCGGTGCATCACCCGCTCCACGTCGCCGAAGAATGGGCGACGCTCGATCAACTCTCGGGCGGACGCGTCGATTTCGCCGCCGGTCGCGGCTACGACGTCAAGGAATACGGGCCGTTCGGCGCGCCGTTCGAGCGGTCGGCCGAGCTCTTCGCCGAAGGCCTCGAGGTCGTCTGGCGTGCGTGGACGGAGCCGGGAAAATGGTCGCACCACGGGCAGTTTTATCACTTCGACGACATCGAAGTACGGCCGCGGCCTTTGCAATCGCCGCTGCGTCCTTTCATCGCGTGCTTCTCGCGGATCTCGATGGAGATGGCGGCGCGCAACGATTGGAATATCATCTTCGCCCCGTTCGCCGCCGCGATGGTCTACGGCAGTCTCGCCGGCGGCGTCGAAGCGTATCGCGCGGAGTGCGCCAAGTACGGCCGAGCGCCCCGCCAATCGAGCTGCAGCTATTTCATCCACATCGCCGACGACGCGCAGGAAGAGCGCTACGGGCGCGAGCGCCTCATCAGCTACTTCAAAGACGCGCTGATCTCGGCGTTCCCGTCGAATCCGCAGACGGTCCCGCCGACGTTGCGATACTTCCTCGACATCGTCAAGATCATGAACAACATGAAGGCGGAGGACTTGACGTCGAAATCGATCTTGCTCGGGACGCCGGAGAAGATCATCGAGGATCTGCGCGCCGTCGAGGCCTCGGGGATCAGCGAGGTCATCCTCTACTTCAACTATGGCCGCAAACCGAACGATCTGGTCAAAGAGCAGATGCGCCGGTTCATGGCTGAAATCGCGCCGGCCTTCAACGGTACGCTTGATGTTCGATCTGCGAACCTATCTCCCGTATCTCCTTAACCGGGTCGGAGTCGCGCTCGTCGATCGCTTTTCGGAGGAACTCTGCGCCGAGTCGCTGACCGTCTCGATGTGGCGCGTCCTTGCCGTCCTCCGGCACGATGGACCGCAACACATGAGCGAACTCTCCGAGCTAACCTCGATCGAGCTTTCGACGCTCTCGCGCTTGACCGGGTCGCTTCAGAGGCGCGGCCTCACCACCCGTAAGCGCGGAGGGAGCGACGCACGCTACGTCCGAGTCGCGCTCACGCCGCGCGGGAAGACGCTGACCGAACGGCTGCTGCCCAAAGCGCTCGCTTTGGAGGAGCGGCTCGTCGGCGCGATGCCGGCGCGCGACGTCGCGGCGCTCAAGCGCCTCCTCGACGTCCTCTACGCGAACATCAGATCCCAAGATATGTCTTCTTCACTTCGTCATTCGCCAGCAGAACGGCAGGTGGCGCCGCGTAAACGATCTTCCCTTTGTCCATGATGTAGACGTGGTCCGCGACGTCGAGCGCGAATTGCAGGTTCTGTTCTACGAGAAGCACGGCGAGGGCGTTTGCCTTGAGCCGGCCGATCAGCACTTTGAGCTCCTCGACGAGATACGGCGAAAGACCCTCGCTCGGCTCGTCCATCAGGAGCAGGCGGGGATTCCCGACGAGCGCTCGGGCCAGCGCAAGCATTTGCTGCTCGCCGCCCGAAAGCGTCGCAGCTCGATTCGCACGCCGTTCTCGCAAGGCGGGAAACAGCGTGAACACCGCTTCTTCATCCCAAGCGGGCGAGCCCGACCCCTTCGCGGCGCGCAAAGCGATGCTCAGGTTTTCGCTGACCGTCAAGGATGCAAAGACGCGACGGCCTTGCGGAACGAGCGTCATCCCCGCGCGGACGATGCGGTAGGCCGGCCAGCGCGTCACGTCTTCGCGATCGAAGACGATGCGGCCGCGGCGAGGCGGCGTAAACGCGATGACGCTGCGAATCAGCGTCGTTTTTCCAACGCCGTTGCGTCCGAGCACGCAGGCGACGGATCCCGCCTCTACCGCGAGCGAGACGCCCTGAATGACGTAGCCGTCGCCGTAGTAGGTGTGGATGTCGTCGACGACGAGCAGCGGCTCACCCGCCACGAAGATAGATCTCGTTCAAGCGCGCTTCCCGGCGAATCTCGTCCGGCGTTCCCTCGGCAACGATCCTGCCGCGGTCCAGCGCCGTGACGCGGTCGGCGATTTGAAATGCCGCTGCCAAATCGTGTTCGATCAGCAAGACCGTCGTGCTTCGGTCGAGCGCCAGGACGATGTCGGCCGTCAAATGGGTCTCCGCGGCGGAGAGTCCCGCCATCGGCTCATCCAGCAGGAGCAGCTTCGGCTCACTCGCCAGCGCCAAGACGATCTCGAGTTTTCGCTGCACGCCGTGCGAGAGATTGTGGACCTGCTCGTCCTTTGCATCCCAAAGACTCCATTGCTCCAGCAGCTCCCGGGATCGCGCAAAGGTCTGCGGATACGCCTCGATCGGGCGTACGAACGAAAAATGCGACGGGGTCAGCGCCTGCACGGCGATGAGCATGTTTTCCAGGACCGTGAGCTTCGGGAAAAGGCTCGTGATTTGAAACGTGCGCCCCAGACCGAGCGCGGCGCGCCGGTGTGTCGGCGCAGCGGTCACGTTTTCGCCGAACAGCCAGATTTCGCCGGACGAGGGAGGTATCTGACCGTCCAAGATATTGAACAGCGTCGTCTTGCCGGCGCCGTTGGTCCCGATAATCGCGCGCCGCTCGCCCGGAATGAGCTCCATCGAGACGTCGACGAGCGCGTCGAGACCGCCGAAGCGTCGAGAGACGCTGCGAACGACGAGGGGATTCACTCTGAATTCGGCTGCGCCAGCGCGGCCGGGCGGCGCCGGAGCAGACCAAAGATGCCGTCCGGCGCGTACAGGGCGACCGCGACGTAGACGAGCCCCATGATCAGCATCCAGCGCGCGGTATACGTGCTCAGAACGTGCTGCAGAAAAACGAAGACGATGGCACCGACGAACGGTCCGAAGAGCGTCCCGGCAGCGCCGACCAAGGTCATCATCAGCACTTGCGCCGACAGCGCGACGCTCAGCGCGGACGGACCGACGAAGCTGTCGAGATACATGGAGAGCTCACCGGCAACCCCTGCAAACAGCGCAGCCGCCAAGGCTGCAGCGTATTTATAGTTCCAGACGTTGTAGCCCAGAGCGCTCATCCGGCCTTCGTTTTCGCGAATCCCGCGCAACGCGTAGCCCAGCGGCGAACGGACGAAGACGTACAGCGCGATCGCGCAGAGCACGAATATCACGACGACCGCATCGAGATAACCTTTGCTCCCCAGACCAGCCGGTCGCGGAACGTTCGGCAAACCGTTGTCGCCGCCGGTGATGCCGGTCCAGCTCACGGCGACGCTCCAGAGCACCTGCGAAAAAGCGAGCGAAATCATCAGGTAGTACGCTTTTGCCGTCCGCAGCGCGACGAGATGAAAGAGGCCGGCCGTGACGACCGTTGCGACTAAGCCGGCGAGGGCCGCGACGGCGAACGGCATGGCGAATCGCAGGGAGAGGATTGCCGCGACGTATGCGGCGACGCCGAAATAGGCGGCGTGACCCAGCGAAGGCAGGCCGGTGTAGCCGATCAAGAGATCCAAACTCATCGCAAACAGACCGAGGATCAAGATCTGCGCCATCAGCTGCGCGCCGTATGGCGGCAGGACGTTTGCCAGCGCGATCAGCGCGGCCACCCCGATTGCACCGCCGATCGCGGCGAGCAGACGTGAGCTCAGCTGACCGGTTCGTACGGCTCGATGATGTGAAGCTTCGCCCCTTCTTCCGGTTTGCGGACGACGTCTTTCTTCTCGACGATCCCGGCTTTGAACGTCTCGAAGGGGATCACGGCGTGCTCGGGATCGCGGATGACGCCGGCCGGATCCGCCCCGGCTTGGACGGCCGCGATCGCTTCCAGCCACATTTTACGCAGCATGATGATCCCGCGATCCGATGAAGCGAGATGCTCGCTCGTCCGGTCGGCGATCTGTCCTTGACTCTCTTGCGCCGCATCGTCCTGATCGCGCTCCCAGATGCGCCACCACTCGTCGTCGACGCGCTTGTACTCGCCGAAGCTGCGATGTTGAAACTCAGCCGTCTGCAGCGTATGCGGTGAATTCGCGCTTTCATAGGCGAAGACGAAGTATTGATGCGTGCGTGTGTCGTCGATCGGGACGTTGAACAGCATGAGCTGCGAAGGACGCTGACCCACCCGGATGACCTGTACGCGGATGTGACCGGGAAAGACGGAGTGATGGGTGTCGCCGACGCCGTTGGGGTAGTCGACGGTCATCGACACCCCGTACCACGTCTGCTTCCACGCAACTTCGGGACGCAGCATCGCAAGCTCGGGATAGAGCGGCGCATGCAGGGCCATCACGTGATAGGCGTCGACCGTGTTTTCCGCGCGCTGCACCCAGTTGCAGTGGGATTCGCGCGCGAAGACGACGCGATCGTAATCCTGCGTGAAGAGCATGTCGTACTTCGGAAACGCCGGTGCCGGATTCGGCCCGAGGTAAGCGAAGATGATCCCACTCGCTTCATGCGTGTCATATGCCTGCTGCCGGATGCGATCTTTGTACGTGCTCTCCGGAGGCTCGCAGGGCATGTCGAGACAACGTCCTTCGCGATCGAACAACCAGCCGTGATAACAGCAGCGTAGCCCTTTGAGCTCGACCCGGCCGAGGTCCAACTGCGTCCCGCGATGAGGACAGCGCCGATCGAGCAGGCCGACTTTACCGTCGCCGTCCCGGAAAAGGACGAGATCTTCGCCGAGGAGCCGCGTCGCGACGGGCGTCTTCGTAACGTGTGCGGTGAAGGCAACCGGCCACCAGTAGCGCCGCAACATCTCGCCGCCGGGAGTCCCTCGACCGACGCGCGTCAGCAGCTCGTTTTCTGCGACATCCATAGGACAAAGATACGCGTGTCGCGGACACATTGTCAATGCTGATCAACGTTCTGAACGGTCTCTCGCTTGCGATGGTGCTCTTCATCCTCGCTGCAGGGCTGACGTTGGCGTTCGGACTGATGCGCATCGTCAACATGGCTCATGGGTCCTATTACTTGATCGGCGGCTACGTCGGCTACACCGTGATCCAGCATACCGGAAACTACTTGACGGCGCTGGTCGCCGCATTCGTCGCGGTCGCGGTCATCGGGATTTTCATGCAGCGCTTTTGTTTGAATCAGCTGTACAAGGACGAACTCCGTCAAGCGCTGCTGACGCTGGGCTTCCTGTTCATTTTTGCGGACCTCGCCTTTTGGATCTGGGGCGGCGATCCGATTTTGCTGTCCGAGCCTGCGCGCTTGCGTGGCGCGATCTCGCTCGGCGCCTCAAGTTACCCGGTCTATCGGCTCTTCCTGATCGGCTGCGGCCTGGCGGTTGCGGTGGGCCTCTGGCTCTTCATCGAAAAGACCAAGCTCGGTGCGATCGTGCGCGCGGGAATGGATGACGAAGAAATGGCTCGCGGCATCGGGATCAACATGCCGCTCATCTTCACCTTGGTCTTCGCGCTCGGAGCCGGCTTGGCGGCACTCGGCGGCGTCCTGGGAAGCCCCCTGCTCGGGCTCTATCCGGGAGTCGATTTCGAGGTCGTGCTGCTGGCCTTCGTCGTGGTCACCGTGGGCGGACTCGGGAGCGTCGAAGGCGCATTCTGGGGAAGCCTGCTCATAGGACTCGTCGACAACTTCGGAAACGCGTGGTTTCCGCAGCTTTCACTCTTCACGATTTTCGTCCCGATGGTCGTCGTGCTCGCACTGCGACCCCGGGGCCTCATGGGGCGCATCTAAATCTCAGGGGGTACCATGTCGAAGCCGTTCGCCGTCGTTCTCGTCGTTTTATTGGTTGCGCTGAGTCCGGGCATCGGCCGAGCGGACGCCGCCGCGAAGGCCGCCGTCGCGGCCGCATTTCAAAAGATGGCTCAAGCGAAGTCGTATCGCATGACGATGACTTCGGCTTCCGGCGAGATGACGCAAGACTATGTCGCCCCGAACCGGCGCCACATCAGCGGCAGACAAATGGAGATGATCACGATCGGCGACGACTCGTGGATGAAAGTCGACGGCAAGTGGCAGCATGTCCCGAAGATGCCGATGGGCGCGATGAGCGCACCGCAATCGATAGGCTCGGCGCCCAAGGCGCCGGAGACCGACGTCACGTTGGTCGGTAATCAAGAGTGTCAGGGCCAGCCGGCGCAGGTTTATCAATTCTCGACGAGCTCGGCTTCGGGCACGTCGGAGAAATCGAAGCTTTGGGTCGGTTCGTCCGGATACCCGTGCCGAATGCAGATGGGCAGTTCCGGCGCGTCGATGCAATGGTCACAGTGGGGCGCGCCGTTGACGATCGACGCGCCGATGTAGGATAGGTTACATGCGTTTTAACGTTGTTCTAGCGTCGGTACTTCTCGCGCTCGCGGTCACCGCCGCGAGCGTCCAAGCTCAACCCAAACCGATCAAGGTCGGCATCTTGACCGAGCTCTCCGGCTCCCTCGGGACGACGGGAACGAATGAACGTGACGGCTTCCTGCTGTATCTCAAAAAGACCGGCGGGAAGCTCGGCGGGCATCCCGTACAGACGGTGATCGAGGATACTGCGAGCGATCCGGCGACCGCGATCTCCAAAGTGCAGAAACTCGTCGAATCGGACAACGTCGACGTGCTGCTCGGGCCGATCGGCTC
>Ga0209415_10001343_pt1 | contig 47022 bp, 36 predicted proteins | sample PeaSoiSIISIP2007_FD_187696 | JGI IMG/M metagenome (GOLD analysis project Ga0209415, IMG submission 187696) | Peat soil microbial communities from Weissenstadt, Germany - SII-SIP-2007 (SPAdes) (version 2) | ecosystem: Environmental > Terrestrial > Soil > Wetlands > Peat | place: Germany... | reverse complement strand
TGAGATTTGAACTCACGAACTCCTACGAGACCAGGACCTCAACCTGGCGCCTTTGACCAAGCTGGGCCACCCCTGCGTGACCTGCGGCGCGTACGGCTGTTGCCCCATAACCTTTGCCCCGGCGAAGGTCCCGATCGTCTCCGTCAGCCGTCACGATGGGGCCGGCCGAGGAAAAGGCTTTGGGAAGACGGGCGGGGGAGCGGCCGAACGCGCCTCCGGTCGCGCCCACCTCCCTGCGGTGATAATACGGCGAAGGTTCATCTTCTTCTCAGGAGTCGGAGCATACGATGCGTCGTGCGCTCGCGGTCGCCCTGGTCCTGGTCCTGACGGCGGGCACGCTGCTCGTCGGGGCGGGATCCGGCCGCGCCGGCCCGGCCGCGACCCCCGCGGCCGCGCCGCCCGTCGCCGCGATCCACCCTCCCGATCCTTCGGCGGCCGGCCACGTCGCGGCGAAGCCGCACTCGGCGACGGGGGCCGACCTGGCGCGGGGACGCACGTCGGTCACCGGTGCCCTCGCCCGGTTCCCGCATCCCAGCCCGCCGCGTCCGGCGCCGGCCCAGTACAGCGGACACTACTACGCGGGCACCTACTACACCGGGTCGAACTTCACCTCGCACCAGCTCTCGGCGACCATCCAGATCCCGCTCGACGTGGCCGGGAGCCAGGACTTCTACTACGTGATCCTCTCGCTCTGGGACAACGCGAGCTCGTACGACCAGATCGGGTTCGCGAACTCCGGCGGCGTCTTCGGGATCGCGTACTCGACGACGAGCACGTGCGCGGGGTACTACTACTACTCCCCCGACGCCTACCCGCTCACGCCGGGCCTCACCTACAACTTCTCGATGTCGATCTCGGCCGGGACCGTCTTCTTCGTCGTATCGTACCTGAACGGCACCCCGGTGTGGACGCTCAACCAGGGCACCGGGGGCTTCTACTTCGTGGAGGCCCCGTTCTACAGCTGCTTCTTCTCGGCGTACAACATCACGATCACCGCCTACGACTACACCGATTACGAGGAGGTCTACAACACCGCGAACAACGTGCCGCCGTACGACTTCTTCTTCGGCGCGAACCTCGCCGACGACCTGCCCGTCGGGAACTTCAGCGTGTTCGAGACGCCGCCGCTCCCCGGGCCGGTCACGGTCCCGATCAACGGCGACAACGCGGTCGTCGCGAACGAGCCGTTCAACGTCTACCTGAACCAGGCGAACTCCACGTTCGCCCTCGAGAGCCCCGCCACGTCGAAGTCGTTCACGATCGACCTGGGCGTCGCCGACGTGAACCTGTCGGGCGCCGTCGAGCTCGGAACGTACTCCCTGCCCTCGGGATGGGGCGTCTCCTTCAGCCAATCGACCGGGAACCCTCCGTTCACGTACTCGGCCCTGGTGACGGTCCCGGCGTACACCGGGGTCAACAACTACACCGTCGGGTTCAATGCGACCGACTCCTCCGGGAATCCGAACGAGATAACGGTCTGGTTCAACATCGTGCCGCCGATCACCGTGGCCGTCCAGGTCGGACCCCGATCCGTGGCCGACCTCGGCCAGAACGTCACGATCTCCGCGGTGCCGGGCGGCGGGGTCGGCGGGTTGTCGTACGCGTGGAGCGGCCTCCCCCCAGGCTGCACCGGCGCCGTCCAAACGATCCGGTGCCAGCCGTCGACCACGGGCAACTATCTCATCTCGGTCACGGCGACGGACAGCGAGGGCGACGTGGGGGTCGCCCCCGTCTTCTCGCTCGCCGTCCACCCCGATCCGGTCGTGACCCTCGTCGCCTCGCCGTCGAGGGTCGACGTCAACCTGAGCGTCGAATTCTACGCGACCGGGCTCTCCGGTTCCGGAGGGTTCTCGTACAGCTGGCCGGGGCTCCTCGCGGGCTGCACCGCCGTCGGTTCGATCGCCACGTGCGTGTTCCCGAGCGCCGGGGCGAGGACGATGAGCGCCGTCGCGACCGACGCCGCCGCCTACTCGGTCACGTCGGCGGGCGCCACGGTCCAGGTGCTGGCCTCCCCGCAGATCGCGCTCGCGCTCTCGACCAAGACCGTCGACGTCCACCAGCCGGTGCTCTTCGCCGCCACCGCGACCGGCGGGGCCGGCGGCTTCACCTACGAATGGACGGGCCTCCCGTCGGGATGCGCCTCGACGGCCCCGGTCGCCAACTGCTCCTTCGGCTCGACCGGCAGCTTCCTCGTCACCGTGAGCGCCCTCGATTCGTTCGAGGTCGCGACGCCGCTCGCGCGGGCCTACGTCACCGTCTCCTCGGACCCGGTCGTCGTCTTCTCCGCCTCGACGCCTTCGGTGGATCTCGGCCAGACGGCCAAGTTCGACGTGCGGGTCTCCGGCGGGGCGCCGGGCTACTCGTACGACTACCTCCACCTGCCGGCCGGATGCTCCAGCACGAACGTGGTGCAGCTGGCCTGCCTCCCGACGGCGACGGCCAGTTACGCGAACTTCTCCGTCGCCGTGACGGACCGGAACGACTGGACCGTCGACGCATCGATCAACTTCACCGTCTATGCCGACCCGACGGCCGCGCTCTCGGCGACCCCGGCCCAGGTCACCGTCGGGAACTCGGTGCGTTTCGCCGCGGCCGTGACGGGAGGCGCTCCCGGGGACGCCTACTCCTGGCAGAACCTCCCCGGGGGCTGCCAGGCCGTCCCGTCGGCCACGATCGCGTGCGCGCCGTCCGGGACGGGAACCACGACCGTCACCGTGGTCGTGACGGACGGGGACGGCTTCGTCGTCAATGCGTCGGCGACGATCTCGGTCGTCGCCGCTCCCTCGGGGCTCGCCGGCTCCGGGACGCTGCTCGTCGTCGGCCTTACGGTCGTTGCCGTCGCCGTGGTGGCCGTGGTTGCGAGCGTCCTCTGGTCCCGTCGGCGGAACCGGCCTCCTCCCGAGGAGTGACGGCCCGAAGGGCTCGGCCCGGGGCAAAGGACTAGTACGACCCGCCGCGTTCTCCCCGCCGATGGTCGATCGGTCCTCTCCCCGCTCCTACTCGCTGGGGTCGACGATCTACATCGGGACGAAGCCGACGATGACGTACGTCTTCCAGGTCGTGGCCCAGCTCCATAGCGGGACGGAGACCGTGATCGTCAAGGCGCGGGGCAACGTGATCGGAAAGGCCGTCGACGTCGTCGAGGTCGTCCGCCGTCGGTTCCTCGAGGGGCAGGTGATCGTCGGCGCGATCAGCATCGACACCGAGCGCCTGGTGAACCGGGACGGCCGGGAGGCGAACGTCTCCTCGATCGCGATCCCGCTCACGAGGACGGGGCCGGCGCCGACCGGACCGCCCGTCGCACGACCCTCGGGCTAGCCGGCGCCCGGACCACCCACGTGTCGGCGATCAGGTCGCCGAACCGCTGCCGCTCGGGCGTGAAGTGCATCGCGACCCAGCTGATCCCGCCCAGGACGACCAGGCCGACCACGAGCACGATGAGGAACACCGTGCCGGCGGCCAGCACGACGAACGCGCCCCCCGGCGCGGCGATCGGGATCGTCACGCCGCGCTGCAGCAGGATGACGACGAAGACGCCGAGCACGCCGACGTAGGTCAGGGCCGCGAGCTTCGGTAGATTGCGCACGAGGACCGAGAGCGGGCCCGGCCACGCGAGCCCGCGGGCCCGCACCCTCAGGCCGACGATCCACTTCCCCGCCGTCGTCCCGAGCAGGGCCTCGGCCAGGACGAAGTAGAGCAGGGCGAGCGAAGTGTATCCGAACAGGGCCGCGTTGACCGCGACCGAGGACAGGAGATCGGCCGCGGTCCCGCTCGTGGTGGCGACGACGTAGTACCAGAGCACCACGGCCGGGGCGGTGAGGAGGACGAGATCGATCAGGAACGCGGCCGCCCGGGAGGCGAAGGTCGCGAAATATCGCCGGGAGACCGCGCGCGTGAAACGTACGATCCATCGCGCCGTCATCCACGCCCGCGTCGCGTCGAGCGGATGGAGGTCCGGGCTCCGGGCCAGCGCCGCGAGGTTCGTCCGATCGGCCTCGACCCATGGAGGAACCCCGAGCGAGTTGGCCGGGCCCGGACCGCGCGCGTCGCCGCGCTCCGCGGCGGCGAGGAGGAACGCCTGGTCGAAGGCGCCCTCGACCGCCCGGTGGGCGTCGCGGACCGACGCCTCCGCCCGGCCCTCGACGGCCGACACGAGCGAGCGCCTCAGCAGGCCGGCGGGGGTCAGGCCGGCACCGTCGTTCTCCACGACGGGAGCGGACGCGGCCGCCTTGCGGGACCCGAGCAGGGCGAGCACCACGACGCCGGTGCCGAGGGCGAGGAGTCCGCTGAGGTAGAGGAGGTCGGCGGTCCCCGCCCCACCGATGGCGTAGAGACCGGCGGCGGACCCCGCGTACAGCGGTGGTTCCCGAAGGAGGTCGGCGCCGATCAGCACCCCGAACGTCGCCGTCGCGTACCCGATCCCCAGCGAGGCGCGGCGGGAGATGCCGAACAGCGGTCGCGCGACGACGACCGCGAGCGCGCCGACGACGATGGGCGGGAGGAGGTACCACGGAAAGGCCGATTCGATCCCGAGCCCCGGGACGGTCGTCGTCGAGACGAACGTCGGGACGAGCGCCAGCGACGAGAGCCCGAGAAGGAACGCGGCGTTCTGGAACGTGTTGCGGACCTCGCGGTCCGCCCAGGCTCCGGCCAGGACCCAGATGCCCCCGGTGCACGCGACCGCGATCCCGACGAGGACGAGGTCGAGAACGATCCCTCCGGGGAGCACGAAGACCGCGGCCAGCGAGAAGTAGCTCATCGCGGCGAAGGCGGCCAAGAACACGGCGAGCAAGCGCGCCCGATCGCCGAGGATCCGGCCGAGGAGGAGGAGCGAGAGGACCAGCGGGATCACCCCGCCTCCGATGTTGACCGCGAGGATGTCGTTCGACCATCCGAAGAACGGCAGGTTGGCGAACTCGCCGAGGAGCGCCCCCGGGAGGAGGAGCCAGAACGTGCGACGGCCGAAGCCCGATTCCCGCGCCTCGGCCTCGTTGCCCCAGGCGCAGAGGAACAGGACCATCCACAGGAGCGGCGGAGTCGCGAGGTAGACCGAGGTCTCGACGATGTCGTTCGTCAGGAGGTACGGGTCGACCACGTTGGGGTCCGACGCGCCGCGCCCGCGCGGGTCCGGAGCGTCCTCCCCTCGAGGGCGGCGGGTCACCTAAAGGGTTTTCTGACCCGCCCGGCTCTCCAACGCCCGATGGCCGAGCACCGGGTCGAGGAAGATTCGCTGGGACCCCGCGAGGTACCCACCACGGCCTACTACGGGATCCAGACGCTGCGCGCCCTCGAGAACTTCCCGGTCTCCGGCCAGACGGCCTCGCCGGTCTTCGTACGGTCGTACGCCCTGCTCAAGCTCGCGTGCGCCCGCGCCAACCGCGAGCTGGGCGCTCTGGACGAGCGACGCGCGCGCGCGATCGAGAGCGCGGCGCAGGAGGTCGCCGACGGAAAGCACCTCGGGGAGTTCCGCGTGGACGTCTTCCAGGCGGGCGCGGGCACCTCGCTCCACATGAACGTGAACGAGGTCCTCGCGAACCGGGCCCTCGAGATCCTCGGGCTGCCCAAGGGGCAGTACCAGGAGGTGAGCCCGAACGACCACGTGAACCGGGGCCAATCGACGAACGACACGTTCCCGTCGGCCGCCCAGGTCGCCGTGCTCCTCTCGTTCCAGCGCCTCCGCCCCGCGGTGGTGGGACTTGCTGGCAGCCTACGGAGGAAGGGCGACGAGTTCGCGGAGCTGCCGAAGGCAGGCCGCACGCACCTCAAGGACGCCATGCCGGTCACCCTCGGAGCGGAGTTCCGCGCGTACGCGTCGTCGCTCGAGCACGTTCTCGAGTCGCTCGCGCCGGTCGAAGCCGCGCTCGCTGAGATCCCGCTCGGCGGGAGCGCCGTCGGCAGCGGGATCAATACGAAGGCCGGGTTCCGCGCGCGGGCCGTCGCCGAGTACGCCCGGCTCACGGGGCTCGCGCTGCGGCCGTGTCGGGACCCGTTCGAATCGATGCAGAGCCGATGGCCGCTCGGCGCGGCGTCGGCGTGGTTGCGGACCCTCGCCCTCGAGCTCGTCCGGATCGCGAACGACCTGCGGCTCCTCTCGAGCGGTCCGGCCACCGGCTTCGACGAGATCCGCCTGCCCGAGATCCAGCCCGGCTCGTCGATCATGCCCGCGAAGGTGAACCCGTCGGCGGCCGAGTGCCTCGACATGGTCGCGTTCCATGTCATCGGGGCCGATCTAGCGACCGCGCTCGCGGTCCAGGCCGGCCAGCTCGAGATCAACGTCATGATGCCCCTCGCCGCCTACGAGGTGCTCTTCTCGTTGGAGATCCTCTCCAACTACCTCCCGGTGTTCGCCCGCACGTGCGTCGACGGCATCGCGGCCCACGGGGAGGCGCTCGACCGCTACCTCCTCGCCTCGACGGCGGTGGCGACGGTGCTGACCCCTAGGTTCGGCTACCTCAAGGTCGCGGAGCTGATCCACGAGTCGGCCCGGACCGGCCGGTCCGTCAAGGAGCTCCTCGTCGAGCAGAAGCTGCTCACGGCGGACGAGGTCGAGGCGCTCCTCGGCCCCGCGGCGCTCCTCGCGATGACCCGACCGGTGGCGTGAGCGCCACCGCGCCGACTCAAGCTTAAGAACCGCCGCACTGTCGACGGGCCCCATGGCCACCATCGAGGAGGTCGCGGTCTCGCTCGGCAGCGAGATGTCCCAGGAGTACCGACGCGCCGTCGACGTCCTCGGGAAGGTCGGCCTCACCCTGTACGAGGCGCGCGCCTACATCGCGCTCGTGGCGCGGGGCGTCGGCGATGCGGCGACGCTCGCGCAGACCGCCGGCATTCCCCGGACGTCCGCGTACAAGGTCCTCGAATCCCTCTCCCAGAAGGGGTACGCCACGCCGACCGGCGGGAAGCCGATCCTCTTCCGTCCTCGGCCCCCCCTCGAGGTCGCCGAGACGCTGAAGACGGCGATCCAGGAGGTCTTCGAGAAGCTCGCGACCCTCCACCAGATCGTCGGCGACCACGGCGAGCCCCAGCTCGTCTACCTCATCGCGGGTCGCGAGAAGGTCGTCGGCAAGATCGGGGACCTCCTGGACCAGTCGACGAAGTCGTTCATCCTGACGACGCCGTCGATCGCGGACCTCCGGGACGACCTGGGGAAGAAGGTCCAGCACGCCGTCAAGCGCGGCGTCATCGTGACGTTCGTGACGCAGCCCCTCCAGCGGGTCCCCGAGGGGGTCCAGCACATCACCCGCGAGCACCTCGTGGCGACGGAGGTGCTCGCCGACGGCGAGCACGCGCTGCTCGCCGGGATCGGGCTCGAGGCGTGCGGGTTCACTGACAACCCGATCCTGACGGCCCACCTGAAGCAGTTCCTCGACATCATCCTCGAGAAGGGATCGAACTCTTCGACGTGACGCGGATCGGGCCGATCGAGCGGGTCCGGGCGCGCCTCGCGGGACGCCTCTCGGCGGAGGAGCTCCGGGCGTTGCCGAACGGCTACCAGCGCTTGGGCGCCGTCCTCGTCGTCAAGCTCCCCGAATCGCTCCGCCCTTACTTCCCCGAGATCGGCGGGGCGTACCGGGAGGAGCTCGGGGTCGGGACGGTCCTGCGGCGTCGCGGACCGATCGTCGGGGAGTTCCGGATCCCGTCGACGGAGCTCCTCGTCGGCGCGACCACGGAGACCGAGACGCGGGAGAACGGGATCGTCTACCGGTTCGACGCCGCGCGCGTGATGTTCGCGGCGGGCAACCGGACCGAACGGATCCGCCTCGCGCGCGCGGTCGCTCCCGGCGAGACCGTCGCCGATCTGTTCGCCGGCATCGGGTACTTCACGCTCCCGATCGCCGTCCTCAGCCGGGCCCATCGGATCGTCGCCTGCGAGGCGAACCCGACGTCGTTCGGGTACCTCCAGGGGAACCTCCGGCGGAACGGCGTTGCCGATCGGGTCGAAGCGCTCCTCGGACCGAACGAGACCGCCGCGCTCGCCGAGGGCGGGTTCGACCGGGTCGTCCTCGGCCTCCTCCCGTCGTCGCTCCCGTGGGTCGCCCGCGCCGCCCGATTGGTCCGGGCGCGCGGCGGCTGGGTGCACGTGCACGAGGTCGTCGGTACGCGCGACGGAGTGGCGTTCGCCGAGGCGAACGCCCGGAACGCGGTCGGCCGGGCGGGCGCCCGCGTCGTGTCGGCGACGGCGCGCGAGGTCAAACCGTACGGACCCGGTCGGGTCCACACCGTGGTCGATCTTCGCGTGGTGCCGGGATAGCCGCCCGGTCCATCAGCGAGCGGCGGGGAGGGTCCGCGCCGCGCGCATCCCCTCGACGGCGACCGGGAACGCCTTGGCGAACCGTTCGATGTCGGCCGGTGGGTTCGAGAACGAGATCCGGATGAACCGGCCCCCGAACTCGGGCGAGAGGTAGTTCCCGGCCCGGAGGAAGACGCCGTGGCGCAGGAGCAGCTCCTTCTGAAGCGCCTCGGGCGAGATCTCGGTCTTCGCGAGGTCGATCACGAACATGTTCGCCTGGGAGGGGAAGACGGGGAGGAACGTCCCCGGGACCTTCTCGACGACCACGCGGATCCGCTCCTGGTTGGCCTTCGTCTGGGCCTTGACGGCGGGAAACCACTTCGGCTTGGTCGAGAGGGCGGCCGTCGCGGCCACCTGGGCCAGGACGTTGACGCCCAGGTCGTTCGTGTTGTAGCGGCCGACCTTCTGGAGGAGCTCGGCGGTCCCGGCCACGCCGCCCAGGCGGAGCCCCGCGAGGCCGCAGTTCTTGGAGACCGACCAGACGGTGAGGGTCTCCTCGGGGGCGAACTCCGCCGCGAGGGTCGGGCGGTCGGCGAAGTCGCGGTACGTGACGTCGTTGAGCAGCACGAGATGGTGGTCGTGCGCGATCTCGGCGATCGCACGGACCTCCTCCTTCGGGTACCCCGAGCCCAGCGGGTTGAGCGGGTCGATCAGGAGGATCATCCGCGTCTTCGGCGAGATCGCCTCCTGGACCCTCGCCGAGGTGAGCCGGTAGGGGGGCTGGTAGATGTCGAGGTTCCGGGTCTTGGCGCCGGAGAGCTCGATGAACTTGTGGATGATGAGATAGGACGGATCGGAGGCGATGACCTCGTCGCCGGCGGCGAGCAGGGCGCGCGTAAGCATGTAGAGCGCCTCGGTGCCCCCGGCGCTGATGAGGCAGGAGGCCCGGTCCCCGAGGCCCAGGTCGGCGAGGACGAGGGCCTTGAGCTCCGGCGCGCCGGGCGCGTACGGGTACCCTTCGTAGCGGCGCTCCTTCACGGCGGTCTCGAGGGCGCCCCGGATGACCTCGGGCGGGACCAAGTGGTTCGTGTTCTGGCTCAGCCAGGCGATTTCGGTCCGGTGCTCGTGGGCGTACCGGAACGCGTCGAACGGAGCCTCGGGCATGGATCCCCCAACTCCGTCTCGCCCTCCGGAGCCATAACGGCTACGGACCCACCGATCCGGCCAACGGCACGCCCGCGAGGTAGGCGGTCACGATGCCGAGCGATTGCGGGGCCGCCTCGACCGGGTCGAAGCCGGCCTCGCGGAACTGCCGGAGCATCCCCGCCCGGTCGGGGAGGTGGCGCAACGACTCGGGCAGGTAGCGGTACGGTCCCTCGCTGCCGACGAGCTCGCCCAGGAAGGGGACCATCGTATCGAAGTAGGCGTGGAAGCCGGATCGGACGAGCGGGTTCGCCGGCTCGGTGATCTCGAGCGTGAGGAGCGTCCCGCCGGGGGCGAGGGTCCGGCGGAGCTCCCGGAAGGCGTCGGGGAGGCTCGGGAGGTTCCGCACGACGAACGCCGACATCGCCACGTCGAACGCCCCGTCCCGGAACGGCAGCGCGAGGGCGCTCGCGCGCGCGAGGCGCAGGCGGGGCCGGACCGCGTCGGCGGCCGTCCGTCGGTCGGCCTCGCGCAGCATCGCGGCGGTGAAGTCCGCGCCCACCACCTGGGCCCCTGGATAGTGGCGGGCGGCCAGCACCGTGAGGCTGCCGGGCCCGCAGCCGATGTCGAGGACGCGCCGGACGGGGCGGCCCCGACGCATTCGGTCGAGCGCCCAGAGCGCCCGGGGCCGCCAGAGAAGGTCCTGGCCGAAGGAGGCGACGTGGTCGAACCAGTCGTACCCGTGGGCGATGTGCGTGAACATCGCGCGGACGTCGTGCTCGAACGCGGCCGAGGTCCGGTCGGGATACGGCGATCCGTCGTCGGCGGTCCGGGCCGCCGTGGGACCGTCGTGGGGGACCATCCGACGCGCACCCGGCCGGCCGCCTTAACCCTGCGGGGCCGCCGTCTCGATGCGGTGGGCGAGATCGTCGACGTTGGCCGCCAAGTCGGCGTGGAAGGTGTCGATGCCGGCGTCGCGCGCCTCGGCGAGGTACAGCTTCGCGCGGGGCGCGTCGCCCAGGCGCAGGCAGAGGCCCGAGAGCCGGAAGAGCATCTCTGCGATCTCGGCCGAAAGGCTCAGCTCGCGGGCGAGCTGGAGCGCGTCCTGGAACGCCGCTTCGGCGGCCGGGAAGTCCGCGTCGAGCTCGGCGATCATCCCTCGGACCATCGTCGTCTGCTGGTGGGCGAGCTGATCCCCCATCGGGTCCAGGAGCGAGGCCGCGCGCTCGAGCATCGGCTGGGCGCTCTTCGTGTCGCCGTTCTCCGTGTGGAACTGGGCGAGGTTGAGGCTGCAGTAGCCGATCCAGATCGGCGAGCGCGAGCGCTCGGCGGCCCCGAGCGCCTCGGTCATGACGCGGAGGGCCTCCGCCGACTGGCCGGCGAAGTGGTGGAGGATCGCGCGGTTCATCAGCACGCGCGCCTCGGCCGAGGGGTTGCGGATCTCGGCGAAGATGCTCGCCGCCTCCTCGTAGAGCGCGAGGGTCTCGGCGAGCTCTTCCATGCCCTTGCGGGCGTTCGTGTTCGCCAGATCGATCAGCGCGTGGCCGTGCTCAGCGGGCGTCCCGACGGTCTCGGCGAGGGCGAGCTGGGCGCGCTGGTGCTCCTCCGCCTTGGTGAGCTCGCCGAGACGCCAGTACGCGACGCCGAGCGAGCGGTGGGCCGCGAGCAGGCCCTTCTTGTTGTCGAGCTTCTTCAGGATCTCGTACGCCTCGTTCGCGAGGTCGCGCCCCGAGGCGAACTGGCTCACGTCGCACCGCGTCTGGGCGAGCCCGAGCAGGGCGTAGGCGAGATCGACCGGATCGTCGGGAAGGGCCCGGGCGCGCGCGACGGCGTCGACGAGCACCTCCTCCGACCGGTGGAGGTCCCCGAGCTCGTCGTGGTAGTGGCCGAGCTCGATGAGCATCCGGAGCTCGACGGCGAGGTCCCGCGGGACGATCCGGCGCTGGCACTCGAGGGCGCGCTCGATGTGGACGACGGCCGTGTCGAACGCGTAGGCGCGGGCGGCCGCGTCGGCCGCCCGGCTGTTGAGGTCGACCGCCATCGCATCGTCGCGGCCGAGGAAGAACTGCCGGGCGAGCTCGTACAGGTTCGCGTTCGTGATCCCGTCGTAGGCCAAGAGGGCCCGGGCGACCTTCCGATGGAGGAGGCGCCGGCGCGTCTCGGTGAGCTGCGAGTAGACGTCGACCCGCGCGCGCTCGCTGACGAACTCGTAGACCTCCCCGCCGGTCTCGCGGATCAGCCCCTCGTGGACCAAGCGGTCCAGGCTCTCGCTCAGGCGCTCCTCGTCCTCGTCGCAGGCGACCTCGAGGGTCGCGAAGTTGAACTCCTTGCCGAGGACCGCGGCGTGGACCAGGACCCGCTGCTCCCCCTCGCTCAAGCGCCGGACGCGCGCCCGGAGGAGCTCGCCCAGGTCGGGGGTCGCTCCCTCCGAAAGGCCCGCGCCCGGGGCCGCGAACCCCGTGGTCGCGCGGACGAGGTACTCGGTGAAGAGCGGGTTCCCCTCGGTCTGGCTGAACCAGCGCATCACCGAGTCGCGTCCGGGATCGCGCCCGTTGAGCAGCCATCGGACGAACTCGGTGAGCTCGCTCTCGGTCATCGGCCGGAGCCAGAGGGTGAGAAGCCTCGGCGAGGCCGCGAGGCGCTCGAGGAGCGAGATCGTCCGGGGCGGGGCCTCGGCGAGCGGCTGGGAGGTCGCGACGACGACGATCCGGGTGTCCGCGAAGGATCCCGAGAGCTGTCGGAGGAACTCGAGCGACGACTCGTCGGCGAACTGGACGTCGTCGACGCCGATGAACAGCGGCGCGTCGCGGGCGAGGTCGCGGAAGAACTCGGTCAGCCGTCCGAAGAGGCTCGACCGGTCGGCGTCGATCCGCGCGACCGGGTTGGCGAGGACCTCGAGGAGGTGGTCCGCCTCCGAGGCGCTGCGCGGCGGCTCGCCGAACCCAGGGCCGCGGTCGGCGCGCGCGTCCTTGGGCGCGGAGTCGAACACGGCCGCGTAGAGGGGCAGGCTGTTCGCGGACTCGCCCCCCAATCCCCCGAGCCCTCCGAGGCCCTGGGCCCCGCGCAGGAGGTCCTCGACGAGGGCGAACGGCCGCGGCGTCTCGACCGGCAGGCATCGGCCCAGGAGGACGGCGTAGCCGTGGGCGCCGGCGGACGCGGCGACGGACCGGAGCACCGTGCTCTTCCCGACGCCGCCCTGCCCGAGCAGGAAGAGGAGCCGGCCCGAGCCGTCCCGGCGGGTCTCGTCGAGGGTCCGGAGGACCTCCTCCGCGACCTCGGGTCGTCCGAACAGCGGAGCCCCGCGGCTCCCCGGCCCGGACCCGGACGCGAGCATGACCGTGGAAGGGCCGCGCGAGGTAGAAAAACGCTCTTATGGCGGTTCCGACGCCGCCGGCGGCGTCTTCTCGGACCCTCCCTCGGCGGCCTCGATCTGCCGGCCGAGGTCCTCGAACGATTTCGCGTAGGGCGGGTTCATCTCGGCGAAGTGCGCCGCGAGCGCCTTCGCGTACGCGTCGCGCGCCCCGGGAAGGTTCCGCGTCTTGAACCGCAGGCGGGCAAGGCAGAAGTTCGCCTGGGCGGCCTCGGCCGCGAGGCCGCCCGCCTCCGCCTTGGCCAACGCCCCGAGGTACGCCTCCTCGGCCTCCTCCCACTGGCCCCGCCTCTCGCCGATGAGGCCGGCGTTCGCGAGGACCTGCTGAAGCCCCAGGGCGTCCTGGGCGCGCTCGAGGAGCCGTTTCGCATGCTGGTTATCGCGCTCCGCCTCCTCGACCTGGCCCAAGCGCAGCCGGAACTCGACGCCCATCGCGAGCCCCCAGGCGACCCATCGGGGTTCGTGGGCGCGCTCGGCGAACTCACGCCCCTGCGCCAGGTGGTCCAAGCCCTCGAGGGGCCGGGACTGGCCCACCAGGCTCGCGAGATTGAGGTAGGCGCGCGCGACCTCGGTCCAGTCGCCGACCTCGCTCAGCCGGTCGATCGCGCGCCGGTACCAGTCGATCCCCTCGTCCTGGACCTGCGGGCCGAGCATCGCGAAAGCGTTGCCGATGTCGATGCAGAGCCGTCCCAGCGTCCTCGGGTCCTCGAACCGTTGGAGGAGGTCCAGCGCCTGGATCGCCTCGTCGAGCGCCTCGCGGTAGGCCCCCTGGTGGAAGGCGATGCGGCCGAGGATCCGATGGACGGAGGCGATCCCGACGGGGTCGCCGACGCCTTGGAAGAGGTCGAACGCCTCGCGGGCCCGGCTCCGGGCGAGCGGGCCATCGAGGAGCTCGCGCGCGACCTCGGCCCGGGCGAGGAGGAGCCGGGCGCGCTGGCGCGGCGACGACGCGGTGGCCCGTTCGAGCCCCTCGGAGTACAGGCGGTCGGCGGTCTGCGCATCGCCCGTCGCGAAGTAGATGTGGCCCAGCTCCTCCGCGATCTCGGCCTCCTCCGACGCGTGGTCGCCGGGGAGCGCCCGGACGTCGATGCGCGCCCGCTCCAAGTGGTGAGCAGCCTCTTCCGGCCGGTCGTTCTGCCGCGCAACGCCGGCCGCGAGCCGGTTGTAGTGGTAGGACTTCTCCGGCACCCGCCCGAGGAAGAAGTGTCGCCCGAGCTCGGGGATCACCTCGGGCGGCGGCTCCGGGTAGATCCGCTCCATCGCCTCCGCGACGTTGCGGTGGAGGACCCGGAGCCGGCTCGCCGTCAGCATCTGGTAGACGCGCGCGCGCAGCTCGTCGTGGAGGAAGACGAACCGATCGCCGCCCGGGCGCTCCCGGAGGAGCCCGAGCTGGGTCAGGTGCTCGAGCAGCTCGGCGAGGGTCTCCTCGGGGACCCCCGAGGCCGCCGCGAGGAGCGGGAAGTCGAACTCGTGCCCGATCGCGCTGGCGTAGGAGAGGGCGCGCATCTCGGCGACGCTCAAGCTGGGGAGCGCCGGGAGCGGCCCGCCCGGTCCCCCGATCTCCTCGGAACGCATCGGCCCCCCAATACCTAGGCAGCGCGCCCGTCCTTAAGGACCGGGGGGCGGAACGGGCCGGTCGCGGGACCGCCGGGCGCAACGGTTATGTGGAGCTCCCCGGCTGGCATGCCTCCATGGCGGCAGGGCAGGCCGACGTCGGCGCGCACGAGGCGGCCCGGAGCGTGTCCGAGCTTCCGCTCCACCGCCGCATCCAGTTCTGGGCGGCCGGGTCCCTGGTGATCCTTGCCGCAGCGTTCTACCTCTCCTGGGGGTTCGCGTACGGGGTCTGGCTCGACAACGGCGTGTACGCGGTCTGCATCGTCCTGCTCCTCTTCGGCCTCGTCGGGATGTGGCTCGTCATGCCGAACCCGCCGGTGACCGAGGCCCCTCCCCCTCGGTAGATCGGTCGCTCCCGCCTATCACCGGGCCGCGCCTCCCGGGCCGTCGAGCCATCGTGCGAGGTCGAAGACCACCGCTACGATCCCCACCACAAGGCCGGCACGCCGCCCCGCGCCTCCTATCGTCCGACGACCCTTCCCGGATAGCTAGCGCGAGGGGACCGGTAAGCCGCGGCCGACGAGGATCACTAACTTCGATGGCCCACCGGAGTCGCCGGCCCGAAGTGTCGGATCAGAGCGGCTGCGCCGCGAGGGCCCATCGGGTCTCGGGCGCGGCCCCGCACGCGATGCAGACGCCGTCCGGTCCGGTCACCGTCGGAAGGGGGGTCTCCAGCGTGCCGAGCAGCGCGCCGTCGATTCCGATCTCGATCCGGTGGCCGCATTCCTCGCGCCCGCACCACGCTACGACGCGCACGTGGGTCGACCCCGTGAGGTCCTCGAGCCGGTCGGCCCGCTCGAACGAGGCGTGGAACCGCTCGACCGCCCGGTTGTAGAGCGCCGACTCATAGAATCCGAGCGCATCGAGGACCGCCTTGGGGAGATCTCCAGGGCCGAGGATCGTCTTCGTGCCGAGCCGGTCCACGGCGGTCGCCGTGCCGGCGGCGGCCTCCCTGCCCCCGATGTCGAGGCGCAGCGGGACCCCCTGGAGCTCCCAGTGGTAGTACTTGGCGCCGGGGCGCTCGTCGGAGGTATCGACGTGGACGCGAAGCCCCGCCGCCCGGAGCGACGCGGCCAGCTCCAGGGCGACGGGCACGGGGTCCGTGACGGTCTTGGCGCCGACGATCGGGACGATGACGACCTGGTACGGCGCGAGCGCCGTCGGGAAGACGACTCCTTTCTGGTCGCCGTGGGCCGCGACGACCGCCCCGATCAGCCGCTCGGAGAGCCCGAAGGTCGTCTGGTGGACATGCTTCTGGCTCCCGTCGGCGGCCTCGTAGACGATCCCGTACGGCTTGGAGAAGTTCTCGCGGTAGTGGTGGATGCTCCCGAGCTGGAGCGTTCGGGCCCCTCCGACGGGAAGGTCCAGCGCGATCGTGTAGAAGGCGCCCGGGAACTTGTCCCAGTCGGGGCGTCGTACGGCGATGTACGGCAGCGCGAGCGACCGGGCCATCTGCGCGAAGGCGGCCAGGTTGGACCGGGTACGCGCCGTCGCGGCGTCCTCGTCGACCTGACAGGTGTGCTCCTCGAAGAAGTGGATCTCGCGGACGCGCATGAACGGGCGCGTCGTCTTCGTCTCGTACCGGAACGTGTTGACGATCTGGTAGAGGTTGAGCGGGAGGTCCCGGTGCGACCGGACCCAGAGCGCGAAGACCGGGTACATCGCGGTCTCGCTCGTCGGACGGAGCACGAGCGGGATGTCGAGGGTAGAGTTGCCGCCCTTGGTGACCCAGTAGACCTCCGCGTCGAACCCCTTGATGTGGTCCTTCTCCTTCTGGAACTCAGTCTGAGGGATCAGCGCCGGGAACTCGACCGGCTGCGAGCCCGTCGCCTCGATCTCCCGGACCATGATCGCGTCGAGGTTCCGTCGGGCCAGGAAGCCGTACGGCGTCCAGACGTTCATGCCCTTCACGGCGTAGCGCTTGTCGGTCAGGTTCGCCGCGTCGATGACGGCGAGGTACCAGTCCATGAAGGCGGTGGACTTGTCAGGGAGATCCGCCATGGGCGAGGGGCCGAGGGGGGTCCTCGGGGTATAAGCGTATCCGGCACCCTATGAGGTCGGGGGCCGGGTAGGGCCGAGTTGGGCGGACTCCACGCAAGGAGTTATCGTCCCCGTCCGCCATAGTATCGGCCCCATGCGGCTGGTCGTCTGCGTCGATCGGGACGATGACCTCGGCCGGAAGGCCGACGTCTCCGGACCGGTCGTCGGCCGCGACGCCGTCCTCGCCGCCGCGATGAAGCTCGGGTGCGCCGATCCCGAGGACGCGGACACGAACGCGATGTTCGCCGCCGTGCGCCTCCTCGACGAGATCCGTCGGATGGGCGACCCGTGCGAGGTCGTCGTCCTCACCGGCTCCCCGAAGGTCGGGGTCCTCTCCGACCGGCGCGTCGCCGAGCAGTTCGACAAGGTGCTCGCGGAGCACCCCGCCCAGTCCGCCCATCTGATCTCCGATGGGGCCGAGGACGAGTACTTGTTCCCCATCCTCGCGTCCCGCATCCCGATCGACGGCGTCCACCGGGTCTACATCCGGCAGAACGCGAGCTTGGAGTCCACCTACTACACGGTCCTGAAGGCGCTCAAGGACCCAAAGCTCCGCGCGAAGACGGTCCTCCCGCTCGCGCTGGTCCTCCTGACGCTCGGCCTGGCCGCGGCCGCGGGCGGCGGGGCGATCTGGTGGGGGATCATCGGGCTCTCGATCCTCCTCGGCGTCTACCTCATCTTCTGGACGTTCGACATCGACGAGGCGATCATCGAGTCGATCCGGTCGGCCTCGACCGACGTCCGGCAGGGCTCCGCCGCGTTCGGGATCGGCTTCCTCTCGATCGCCTTGGTCGGAGTGGGCTTCCTCCAGGGGTACAACCTGTACATCGCGCACCCGGCCGACGAGCCGATCATCCGGGTCCTCCTCTTCTGCCAGGCCGGCCTCATCTGGTGGCTCGTCGGAGCCGAGGTATGGGAGACGGGCCGGGCGATCCGACGCTACCTCGTCCGCGGGCGCATCCCCCGGAACTACCCGATCGCGACGACCTCGATCATCGGGATCGGGCTCATCGCCTACGGGGTCGTCTTCCTGGTCCAGTTCCTGGAATCGTTCCAGACCTCGGCCCAGCTCCCCGCGATCGTCGCGGGGATCGTGCTTGGCCTGGCGCTCGTCGTCGGCGCGGGGGTCCTCTCCATCTACCTGAGGAACCGGCCCGCCCCCGCGGGCGGCGGCACCCTCCCCGGCTAGCGGGGCGGGCCTAGGCCCGCCGCGCGGCGCCGTCGAGGGCAAGCTGGAGGTCCGTCAGCGGCACGTCGAGCCCGCACTTCTCCCGCAGCAGCGCGACGGCCTCCGAGAGGTCGCCCGCTTCTTCGAACGCCCGACGGCCGAGCGTCGCCAGGTCCTCCCAGTAGTTCCACGGGAAGACGATCCAGACCCACCCCTCGCGGGGGATCTCCTCGGCGTAGTACGTCGGGACGAACTTGGAATGGGTGATGTGCAGGCACGTGGCGCTCTCGACGCGCCGGGCCCCGGAGCTCCGGACGAGCGCGGTTGCGAGCTCGAGGCTCTGGCCCGTGTCGGTGATGTCGTCGACGACGAGGACGTCCTCGCCGGCGACCGGGCCGCTCAGTCCCTCCGTCAGCTCCGCCGAACCGCTCGGCGTCGCGGTCACGCCCCAGTGCTGCGCCCGCAGGCTCACGAGGCGCTTGATCCCGATCCGGTCGGCGACGAGGCGGGCCGGGACCCAGCCGCCGCGGGTCAGCGCGACGATGGTGTGCGGGACGTGGTCCGCGCCCCGGACCCGCTCGGCGATCGCGTCGGCCCACCGTTCGGCGTCGGACCAGGTCGTCCGGCGGCACCGCGGGTAGTCGTTCATCGGGGGAAGGGGAGGAAAGGGTTGGCCACGGTCCCCCTTACGGGTAGATGCCGCGGATCTTGATCGCGTCGGCCACGCGCTGGACCGCCACCATGTAGGCGGCCGTCCGGTTGTGGACCTTGTTCTTCTCCGCGACCTCGTGGACCTTCGCGTAGGACTGGGTCATGACCCGCTCCAAGCGCGTGTTGACCTCGCCGAGCTCCCAGAAGTACCCCTGGATGTCCTGCGCCCACTCGAAGTAGCTCACCGTGACGCCGCCGGCGTTCGCCAGGATGTCCGGGAGGACGGTGACCTTCTTCTCGTAGAGGATCTTGTCCGCCTCGGGGAGCGTCGGGCCGTTCGCGGCCTCGGCGACGATCCTCGCCTGGATCTTGTCGGCGTTCTTCTTGGTGATCTGGTTCTCGAGCGCCGCCGGGACCAGGATGTCCGCCTTGCTCTGGAGCAGCTCCTCGTTGGTGATCGACTTGGTGCCGGGGAACCCGATGACCGAGCCGGTCTTGGCCTTGTGCTCCTCGACGGCGTGGGGGTTCAACCCGTCCGCCTTGTAGATGCCGCCCTGGGAGTCGGAGACGGCGACGATCTTCGCGCCCTGCTCATCGTAGAGGATCTTAGCGGCGACGCTGCCCGCGTTGCCGAAGCCCTGGACGGCGACGGTGCCGCCCTTGACCTTGACCCCGGCGTGCGGCGCGGCCTCGCGGATGACGTAGGCGCACCCGCGCCCCGTCGCTTCGCCCCGGCCCTCGCTGCCGCCCAGGGAGATCGGCTTGCCCGTCACGACGCCGGGGACGGAGTAGCCGCGCATCATCGAGTACGTGTCCATGATCCACGCCATCGTCTGGGAGTCGGTGTAGACGTCGGGCGCCGGAATGTCCATCTCGGGTCCGATGATCGGGGCGATCTCCGAGGCGAACCGTCGGGTGAGGCGCTCGAGCTCCCCCCGGCTCAGGTGCTTGGGATCGCAGATGATGCCGCCCTTCGCTCCGCCGTACGGGAGGTTGACGACGGCGCACTTCCAGGTCATCCACGCCGCGAGCGCCCGGACCTCGTCAAGCGAGACGTTGGGGTGGTAGCGGATGCCGCCCTTGCACGGGCCGCGCGCCATGTTGTACTGGACCCGGTAGCCGGTGTAGACGTGGTAGCTCCCGTCGTCCATCCGGACGGGGAAGTTGACGGTCAGCTCGCGCTTCGGATGCTTGAGGATCTCGCGCATCCCGTTGTCGAGCTTGAGAAGGTCCGCGACGATGTCGATCTGGCGCTTGGCCGTTTCAAAGGGATTAGCCTGGTCCGTCTGGTTCGCCATAAATTACCCGCTCCTGGGCGGCCGTTCCCACCGGGGGAGGGCTACTTGAGCCTAACGTGAAGAGTGTGAGGGCGAGTCACGGGGGCGCGCCGGCGTCGCTCCGGAACGACCGGGATCGGGCCTACGGCTCGCGCCATCGCGCGAGGAACGCGGCCGCGAGGCCGCACGCCAGCGTGAACCCGAGCAGCCCGACGAGGTCCAGCCAGGGCGAGTTGAGGATTCCCGGTGTCAGGGCCCCGTACGACAGGCCGACGGCGTGCTCGGCGAGCTGGCCCGCGTACGTCGACGGCGCGAGGAACGCGACCCACTGGTACTGCGTCGGGATGCGCGTCGCCGGATAGAACAGCGGCGGGATGATCGAGAGCGTCGAGAAGACGAGCGTGCCGATCGGCCAGATCTCGCGGAGCTGTTTGAAGAGCGTCGAGATGAGGAACCCGAGCGTCGTCACCATCAGCCACGTGAGGAGGATCACCCCGAGGAGGACCGCGAACGTGACCCAGCCGAACGGCCGGACAATCTCGAGGATGCCGAGGAAGAGGCCGAGGGCCGGGAGCGCGAACGCGAGCTCGCTCAGCGCCATCCCGAGCACGTAGGTGATCGGGCGGACGGGGCTCGCCACGAACACCTGCTGGAGCTGCCGCTCGAGGCGGAGGTAGGCGCAGTCGTTCAGCATGCCGTTCCCCGTGAACAGCACGGTGAACAGGGTGCCGCCGACGACGCCGACGGGGAAGAAGGCGGGAGATCCGATCACGCGGAGGAAGAACAGGAAGCTGAACGGCGTGAGGAACACCGCCGCGACGAGCAGGGGCGTCCGGTAGAGCGGCAGGAGCCCGTTGAAGTAGCACAGGCGCGCCATGGCGTTGAGCTGCCGCCGGACGGTCATGCCGCGTCCTCCTCGATCCCCTTCCCGACGAGCTCGAGGAACGCCTCCTCGAGGGTCACCGGACCGACGGTCATCTCGACGCCGCGCGCGAGCGCCCGCTCGGTGAGATCGCGCACCGACGAGCGTCCCGTCAGGAGCACGAGGCGCTTCCGGTCGACGAACACCTGGCCGTAGGGCGCGAGCTCCGCCTCGGTGAAGCCGCCGGAGAACTGGAGCCGGACCTCGCGTCGGACCGTCGACTTCAGCGCGTCGGGGGCGCCGCGGTAGAGGATCCGGCCGCCCTCGATCACCGCGAGCTCCTCGGCCAGCTGCTCCGCCTCGTCGAGATAGTGCGTCGTCAGGAGCACCGTGGAGCCCTTCTTCACCGCGGCGCGGATGACCGACCAGACCTGTCGACGGGCGAACGGGTCCATCCCGAGCGTCGGTTCGTCGAGGAAGAGGAACGGTGCCTCGGTGGCGAGGATCATCGCGACCAGGGTCCGCTGCTGCACGCCGCCGCTCAGGCGGTACGACGGCTCGTCGGCGAACGAGCCGAGCCCCATCGCGGCCAGCACCTCGTCGGTCCGGGCCTTCGCGGCCTCGCTCGAGGCGCCGCGCACCCGGAGGTACTCGTAGACGTGCTCGCGCGGCGTCATGTGGAAGAACGGGCGGCCCTCCTGGGGGACGAGGGCGATGTCGCCCCGGACCTTCCACGGGTCGGCGACCACGTCGTGTCCGAACAGCGTGACGCGGCCCGAGGTGGGGACCAGCAGCGTCGCGGCGATCTTGATGAAGGTCGTCTTCCCGGCGCCGTTCCGGCCCAGGAACCCGAACAGGCGGCCCTTCGCCACCGTCAGGTCGACGTGGTCGACCGCATGGACGGAGCCGCGCTGACCGTGGTAGGTCTTCGTGAGACCCTCGGCAACGAGCGCGTCCATCTGCGCCGTCAGGACCGGCGAAAGAAAGCCGTATCGGAGGGCGGCGGTCCGGGCCGTGGCCTCTCCGGCGCGCCGGGTACGATCCGAGCCCGGACGTTCGCGGCCCCGACGGTCCGTGCCCCGCCCGGGGCCGACGGGCCGCGCCGGGGTCGCTTCCTTCGTCACCCGAGCCGGAGGGTCCCCAAAGGCAACGGCGGTGGTCTCGCCCGCCAAGCCGGACCGCGAACCCCCGGTGTTTCGGCGGGAAGCCCTAAAGCGCGGCTGGGAGGTTCGGGGCGGCGAGAGCTGTGTCGAAGCGTCCCCGACCCTCCGGGTCCGCCCATCGCTATCGCCCGCTCATCGCGGCGATTCTGCTGAGCTTCGTCGTGGTCGGGGCGTGGCCGGCCGGAGGGCACAGCCTGTTCCCCGGTACGCCCGCGCGCACGGGACCCGTGGTCCCGCTCGTCTCGGGACACCCAACGGCCGGGGCCGAGGTATCGGCGGCCCCCGGCCTGGGAGACCCGATCGCCCCGTCGTCGTCGGGGCCGGATGCCTCGTGGACGAACCTCTCGAACGCCACGGGCCCAACGGCGCTGACCCCCCGATTCGCGGCGATGGAGGCGTACGATCCCGTGGACGGCTACCTGGTGCTGTTCGGCGGCACCAGGACCGTCGGGTTCGTGGGATACACCTACGGGGACACCTGGGTGTACGCGGCGGGAGCCTGGACCGAGCTGTTCCCGGCTGTGGCGCCGACGGCCCGATTCGGGGGAATGATGACCTGGGACGCGGCGGACGGCTACGTGCTGCTGTTCGGCGGCTGTCCGGCCAACTGCGCCAACTACACCCTCAACGACACGTGGAAGTTCCTCGACGGCAGCTGGACCCCGATCGCGACGACACAGTCGCCGCCGAGCCGGTACATGGGAGCGATGGCGTACGACGGAAGCGACCGCTCCGTGCTGCTCTTCGGAGGCGCGCGGTCCGACAACACCTACTTCGGGGACACGTGGTCCTACCAGGCCGGCGGCTGGACGAACCTCACGGGGAGTCTCAGCGCCTCGCCGACGCCCCGCTGGCAGCAGGCCATGGCGTGGGACCCCCGGGACGGATGCGTCCTCCTCTACGGAGGCGAGGTCGAGTCGGGCCAGGCCTCCGATACGTGGACGTTCGCGAACGGCACCTGGACCCGCCAATCACCGTCGACCGGTCCCGGCCTCCGGGAGGGAGCGGGCCTCTCGTACGACGCCCGGCTGAACGAGTCGGTCCTCTTCGGTGGGTTCTACCAGCCCCACGTGGGGCTGGACCAGGCCCCGACCGACACCTGGGCGTACGCGCGCGGGGCGTGGACCGACCTTTCGCTTCAGTCGAATCTGCATCCCGTCGGTCGGACGAACGGGGTGTTCGCGTACGATGCGGCCGACGGCTACGACGTGCTCTTCGGAGGGGTGATGGTCCAGGCGAGCGGCGAACCGTACCTGAACGACACCTGGGCGCTCGGGCCAACGGTGATCGTCGCGTTCTCCGCCACGCCGGAGCTCCTCGACCTCGGACAGAACGTCACGTTCAACGCCACGCCCATCGCCTACCACGGCTACACGAACACGACCTACTCGAACCTGCCTCCCGGGTGCACCGGGGGCAACGTCTCCTCGGTACGCTGTACGCCGTCGGAGGCGGGGGTCTACAACGTGACCGTCTCCGTGAACGACTCCTTGGGCCTCCCGACGAACCGTACGCTGACCGTCACCGTCCGACCGGATCCGTCGGTCGACGGGTTCGCGGCCCAGCCTTCGACGCTCACGAGCGGCACGCGGTTCTGGCTGAACGTCTCCGCGTCCGGCGGGACGCTCCCGTACTCCTACACCTACACCGGGCTTCCCGCCGGCTGCTCGGACGCGAACACCGCGAGCCTGGCGTGCACGCCCACCGGGACGGGCTCCTTCTCCGTCCGGGTCGATGTCCGCGACGCCGTCGGGTACCACCTCACGTCGACGGCGTCGGTCGCCGTGAATCCCAAACCGAATGTCGTGACGTTCGCCACCCTCCCCTCGTCCGTCGACCTCGGCCAGTCCGTCGCGCTCCGGGCCAACGTCACCGGCGGCACCGCGCCGCTGGCCTACACGTACTCGGGACTTCCGACGGGATGCGCCGGGGCCGACGCCCCGTTCTTCGACTGCACCCCCGGGACCGTCGGGGAGTTCACGGTCCGGCTCAACGCGAGCGATGCGTTCGGATGGGTGGCGAGCGGGATCGTCACGTTCGAGGTGAACCCGGACCCGTCGATCGACTCGTTCGCGGTCGCCGCATCGAGCATCGACCTGGGCCATCCCGCCACGTTCTACCTGAACGCCTCCGGCGGGACCGGTGCCTTCCTGGTCAACTACTCAGGCCTCCCGCCCGGCTGCCAACTCGTCCCGTCGGGCGGAGGGGTCTGCACGCCGACCGGCCTCGGGACCTATCTCGTGAGCGCGTCGTTGGTCGATGCGACCGGGTTCCGCCGGAACGCCACGGTCACGATCACCGTCGTCGCGGTCCCGTCGGTCACCTCCCTGACCGCCGCCCCTTCCGCCGTCGACGCCGGCCAGAACCTGACCCTTCGGGTGGACTTCGTCGGCGGGACGGCGCCGTTCACTTTCGCGTACTCCGGTCTTCCCGTCGGGGCCTGCTCCGGAACCGGCACCGCGGCCGTGTCGTGCCGCCCGCGATCCTCGAACACCTACTCGATCGTCGCAAGCGTCACCGACGCGTGGAAGGTATCGAGCCACCTGGCCCGAACCTTCACCGTCTACCCGGACCCGAGCGTGAGCTCGTTCGGCGCCAGCGCCCCCACGGTGGTGGTCGGCGCGTCGTTCGACCTCGTCGCGTCGGTCGTGGGGGGAAGCGCGCCGTTCTCCTACGTGTACCTCGGGCTGCCTCCCGGCTGCGCATCAACGGACACCCCCTCGCTCGTCTGCACGCCGACGAAGGTCGGGACGTACAACGTTTCGCTCAACGCGACCGACGCCCTCGGGGTCTCAACGACCTCGTTCGCGCAGATCACCGTGCAGGCCCCGGCCCCATCGAGGGGCTTCCTCGGCCTCCCGGGACCTGTCGGATACCTCCTCGTGGCCGGGGTCGCGGCCGTCGCCGTCGCGGCGATCTGGGTCGTGCAGCGGAACCGACTTCGACCCTCGCTCGCGCTCGACGAGCCCACGACCGACGAGTTCGAACCCGACGAGCCGAACGAGACGGAGCCCTAGACGTCCCCCGGCCGGCCCCATCGGGGGAGGCGCTCGGGCGTCCGACGCGGCGGTTCTGGCCCGCGCATCCGGGCCCGCGCGCGGATCACGAACGCAGGGCGGACGGACGGCGACCGCCCCGACCCGCTTCAGGTGCGGCGCGACGCGGTACGTCTCGCGCCCCGGTCGAACGGCCGCCAACCGCCCTCGGGCATCGCGGTCCTCCGACCGTCGGAGTCGAGCCACGCGCCCCGGCCGGCCTCGACCCAGCCGATCTCGCTCAACCGGCAGCCGAGGCGCCGGAGGGCGGCGGTCGCGACCGGAACCGCGCCGGGGTCCACCGTAGCGAGCAGCTCGTAGTCGCCCCCGAGGAACGCCCGGCCTCGCCGTGAGATGGGAGACCCGACCGCCCGTCGGAGAGCCGGGTCGATCGGGAGGCGCGTCTCCTCGATGACCAGTCGGACCCCGCTCGCGGCCGCGAGGATCCGGGTCGAATCGGCGAGCCCGTCGGAGGTGTCGATCATCGAATGCGCCCAGCGCGCGAGCCGCCGCCCCTCGTGCACGCGTGGTCGGATCCGCAGGAGGCCGGCCCGCGCTCTGGGTGACGAAGGACGGCGCAGCCACTGGAGGTACGCTAGGCCCCCGCGGCCCACGGTCCCCGTCGTCACGATCCGGTCGCCCGGTCGTGCCCCGGTTCGGGGCGCGAGGCGGGCCGGGTCCCCGATGCCGACCAACGTACCCACGACGGCGGTGCGGGACGAGGGTTTGGTGTCGCCCCCGACGACGTGGGCCCCGAATCCGGAGAGCTGGGCCTCCGCGCCCTCGACGACCGAACGGGCCCAGCTTTCGGGCGTGCCGGGCGGCACGAGCAGGTCGAGGAGGAAGGCGACCGGTCGCCCTCCTTTGGCGGCGACGTCGGAGAGGCTGACCGACGCCGCGGCGGCCCCGACGGCGCGCGGGGACGTCCCGGCGAGGAAGTGGTAGCCCTCCACGAGCGCGTCCGAGGTCAGAAGCGCCACCCGGTCCCGGCCGATCGGCATCGCCGCCGTGTCGTCGCCGACCGGCAACGGGCCCACCGAGGTTCGGAGTCGTCGGGCGACCCACGCGTGGAACCGGGCCTCGTCCAGCGCCCCGGCCGGACGGCGTCGCCGGCGCCTCACGGGCTCACTTGTACGGGACGAACTCGCTCCCAAGGAGCTCCCGGCCCAGGATGATCCGCATAATGTTGAGGCCCCCTTCGGCGCCGACCATGTACGACATGACGCCGCGGAAACCAAGCTCGAGCCCGACGTCCTTGGTGTATCCCGCCGCGCCGAACCACATCATCACGCGCTTCACCGCCTCGAAGGCGATCGGGGGGGCGGTGAGCTTCACCGAGGCGACGGCCCGGTCGACCTCCGACCGGTGGCTCGAGTCGCCCTTGAGCGTGTACTGGTCCAGGAGCCACGCCGCGCGCCGGCATTGCCACTTGACGGCCTCGACCTGGGTCCAGAGATCGACGAGCTCGAACTGGATCCCCTCGAACTTCCCGAGCGGCTGGCCGAAGACCTGGCGTTCGCGGATGTAGGCCATCCCGGTCTCGAGCGCCCGCTCGGCCGCGCCGATGCAGGCCGCCGAGACGAAGGTGCGCGCGACCGAAAACCCTTCCATCGCCGCCTGGAACCCCTTCCCCTCGGTTCCGATGAGGTACTTTTCTGGGACGCGGGTGTCGTCGTACGTGAGCCCCCCGGTCGAGATGCCCATCCGGCCCATGTTCTCGAACTTCTGGGTCGAGATCCCCGGTGAGCGGGTCGGAACGTAGAGGAAGTGGAACCCGTCCCGGTCGGAGGCCCGCGTGAGCGTCAGGTGGCCCCCCCCGAGGGATTTCGCCTCCTCGACGCCGGAGACGAACGCCTTCTCGCCCCGCACGACGAACTCCGCGCCGTCGCGCCGCGAACGGGTGCGCATGTTCGCGAGATCGCTGCCCCCAGTGGGCTCCGTCGTCGCGATCCCGAGGAACGCACGACCCTCGCAGACCGGCGGGAGCACCTCGTGCTTCGCCTCCTCGGTCCCGTGCCGGCTCAGGATGTAGCCCCAGCCGGCCTCGAGGAGGAAGAACACCGCGGTCGCCATCGAGAAGTCGCCCCGGCCGATCTCCTCGGCGGCGATCTCGGTGAGCACCGCGGAGGCCCCGATGCCGCCGTACTCGGTCGGCACCGGCATCGCCAGGAGGCCGAGGCGGGCCATTTCCTGGAGGACCTCGGACGGGATCCGACCCTCCGCGTCGATCCGCCGCTCGTTCGGGCGGAGGACCTTGTCGCCGAACCGACGGACCGCCTCCTGGAACGCGCGCTCCTCGTCGCTAAGTGAGAAATCCATCGACCGTCGCCCGGCGACGGGTGGGCGAGATTAAAGCGTAGCTGCGGCCAGCCGAGGCGACCGGGCAACTACTTTATCCCGGCCGGGCTGGGACGACTGGGTTCGGCTCCATGGTGGTACGCGTTGCGGTCAACGGCTTCGGCACCATCGGCAAGCGCGTCGCCGACGCCGTCGCGAAGCAGCCGGACATGAAGCTGGTCGGCGTCGCGAAGACGCGGCCGAGCTTCGAGGCCCGGGCGGCCGTCGAACGTGGGTATCCGCTGTTCGTCGCCGGCGACGGCAAGCTGGGCGACTTCGGCGCGGCCAGCCTCCCGGTCGCCGGCACGCTCGCGGAGATGCTCGAGATCACCGATGTCGTGGTCGATGCCTCGCCCGAAAAGATCGGCCGCGAGAACGCCAAGCTCTACGAGGCCGCGAAGGTCCGGGCGGTCTTTCAGGGCGGGGAGAAGCCGGACGTCGCCGAGGTGTCGTTCAGCGCGCTCGCCAACTACGGCGCGGCGAAGGGGCGTCACCGCGTGCGCGTCGTCTCGTGCAACACGACCGGGCTCGCCCGCGCCGCCGCGGTCCTCCTCCCCCACTTCGGCATCGCCGCCTGGGAGGCCACGCTCATCCGGCGGGCCGCCGATCCCGACGATCCGAAAAGGGGGCCGCTCAACGGCATCCTGCCGACGTTCAAGCTGCCGTCGCACCACGGCCCCGATCTCCGGACGATCTTCCCCGATCTCACGATCGCCACGACGGCCGTCGTCGTGCCGACCACGCTCATGCACGTCCACGTCAACCACGTCCGGTTCCAGCGGCCGCCGAAGGACACGAACACGCTCCTGGAGGCGTTCCGCGCCTCCCCGAGGTTCCGGATCTTCGAGGAGTGGGAGCACGTCGACGGGACCCCCCAGGTCATGGAGTTCGCCCGCGACCGCGGCCACGGACGGCCGGACATGATGGAGAACGTCCTCTGGACGAACGGGGTCCGCGTCGACGGCGCGGAGGCGTACTTCTTCCAGGCGATCCACCAGGAATCCATCGTCGTTCCCGAGAACATCGACGCGATCCGGGCGATGTTCGAGCTCGCGCCCGACGGACCCAGTTCGATCGCGATCACCGACAAGACCCTCGGGATCGGCACGCGCTAGACCGGTTCCCAAGGGGATCGGGTGCACCACCGGTCAGCGGTCTGGACCGAGCGGGCCGGGGGCGGTGCTCGCCCGTCGGCGGGTGAGGAGCCTTGGCCGTGCACCGAGGGTCGTCGCCCGGTTCGCGCGCTTATAGCGAGCGGGCCGTTGGTCCGCGTCCGCGATGATGTGGGATGTCGGCGACCTCGTCCTCGCGGCCCTCGGTCTCGCCTTCGCGGTGAGCATCGGGGCCCACTACACCGGCGCGTGCATGGGGATGGCCTACGCCGGGGGGGCGATCCGACGGGGACCCGCGCTCGCGGTGATGGCGGTCCTCGCGTTCGCGGGCGCGGCGATCGCCAGCGGGCACGTGGTCACGAAGGTCGGGCTCTCGATCGTCCCCGACGGGTCGCTCACCGTCGCCTCGGCGTCGATCGTCGTCGGCGTCGCCTTCCTGCTGACGAGCGCCTACAACCAGGTGCGCCTTCCGACCTCCACGATCCAGATCCTCGTCTTCTCGCTCGTCGGGGTCGGCCTCGCCGCTGGCATCGCGATCGACTGGGGGACGATCGGGGGGCTCCTCATCGTCTGGGCCCTCGCCCCGGTAGCGGCGGCGGGCCTCGGGTACGCATTCACTGTGGGCCTCACGCGGGCCCGTGCCCCGGCGCCCTCGGCGAGCTCGGGCGCTCGGGGCACCGCGATGGTCCTGGTCGGGGCCGCCCTCGTCGCCTCGTTCGCGATGGGGGCCAACGACGTCGCGAACGCCGTCGCCGTGTTCGTCACGACGCACCTGGCCAGCGTCGCCGTCGCGGGCGTGCTCGGCGGGGCGGCGTTGGCCGTCGGAGTGCTCACCTGGGGGCGTCCGCTGCTCGAGACCGTCGCGTTCGACATCGTCCGGCTCGACCCGAAGATGGCCACGGCGGCCCAACTGGCCCAGGGGACCGTGGTCCTGGGGGTCGTACTCGCCGCCGGGACCTTCACGTCCATGAACCAAGCCCTCGTCGGGGCGATGGCCGGCGCCGGTCTCGCCCGGCACCGCTCGGCGGTCCAGTGGCCGATGATCCGAGGGATCCTCCTCGGATGGGCGCTCGGACCCACCTCCGGTCTCGTTGCCGGCTACGCCGGGGTGCTGTTCGCGCGACTGCTGGGAGTTCCCCTCTGAGCCGAACGCTCCGCTCCTCGCGTCCTCGGGAGCGCCTCCCAACTGAAGAGGATCCGTTTCGCGGGACGGCCGGCGACTCCCTGGCCGAGGCGACCGCCGGACGCCGGGGGTCCGCCGTCGCAATTATCTTATAGCAACCCTTGCTCGCGCGCGAGGCATGTATTACCTGGATCATCGGCACGACGTCGTCCGGATCCCCCCGGCGCGGCTGGGACCCCAGCTCGACACCGTCCTGACCGAGCTCGCGCAACAGCAGTTCGAGGGCAAGCTCGTCGACGGACAGAACCTCACCGTGACGATCCAGGACGTCCGCCCCGTCGGCGAGGGCCACATCATCCACGGCGACGGCGGCGTCTACCAGGAGGTCGAGTACCAGGCCCTCCTGTTCCGTCCCGAGATCCAGGAGGTCGTCGAGGGCTCCGTCGTGGAGATCCGCAAGTTCGGCGCCTTCGTCCGGTTCGGCCCCCTGGACGGTCTCCTGCACGTCTCCCAGATCATGGACGACCGGGTCAACATCGACGAGCACAACCAGCGGCTCGTCGGCGTGGAGACCAAGAAGGACCTCAAGGTCGGCTACAAGGTCCGGGCGCGGGTCGTTTCGCTCTCGCTCTCGGAGATCTCCCCGAGGGACAGCCGCATCGGCCTCACGATGCGCCAGCCGGGCCTGGGGCGGCTCGAGTGGATCCAGGAGGCCCACAAGAAGGCCGAGGAGAAGGGCGGCGCGAAGAAGGGCGGCAAGAAGGACGCCGGCCCCACGAAGCCCGCGGCCGCGAAGCCCGTCGCCAAGCCCGCCGCCGCCCCGAAGGCCGCCGCCCCCGCGGCGGAGAAGGCGAAGGCGTCATGATCAACCTGAAGGCGTGCAAGACGTGCAGCTCGATCACCGAGCAGAACAAGTGCCCTCGCTGCGGCGGTGAGGTCTCCCGCGAGTGGCAGGGGTACCTCATCGTGATGGATCCCGAGAAGTCCGAGATCGCTCGAAAGATGGGGATCCATGCCGCCGGCCGGTACGCGCTCCGTGTCAAGTAAGGACCGGGTCTGGGTCGTCCCCGAGGCGCTCCGGGCGACGTTCGCCGAGCGGTACGGTCCCGTCTACAAGGGAGTCGAGGCGGAGAACCGCGTCAAGGCGCTCGGCGTCTTCGGTTCCTGCGGCGATCGGGTCACGGCCCAGGCGATCTCGCTGGGCCACCTGCCCCTCGTGGGAATCGTCGACTACAAGACGCGGCGGCACGAGTCGGTCCCGAGGAACGCGTTCGTCGCGCTGGCGGCCCGTCGACGGGTCTCGGTGCGCAACCCCGCCGGCATGCTCACGGAGCGCCTGCGGCGCGCCGTCAAGGAGACGATCGCTGCCGGTGGCGGCCTCATCGAGGTCGAGGGCGAGGAGGATCTCGGCGGGCTCGCGCTCGTCGAATCGCTCCCGCTCGGGGCCACCGTTATATACGGTATCCCGGGTGCGGGGGTCTCCTTCGTGGCGGTCGACGCCGTCGCCAAGGATCACGTGAGACGACTCATCGGCACGATGGAACTCAGGAGGCTCGACCTTGGACCTTAAGATCATCGAAGAGCGGCCCAACCCGCTCCTGAAGCGCACGGAATACCGCTTCGAGATCGGCCACGACACCGCCTCGACGCCGAACCGCGACAGCGTTCGCACCGAGCTCGCCAAGGCGCTCAAGGTCCCGAAGGACCGCGTCATCATCGAGCGCATGCACGCGAAGTACGGCGTGGCGAAGAGCGTCGGCGAGGCCGCCACCTACCAGACGAAGGAGGCCGTCGACGCCGTCGTCCGCGAGCACATCCTGATCCGGAACGGTCTGCGCGAGAAGAAGGTCAAGGCCGTCCCCGGCGCCGCTCCGGCCGAGACCCCGGCGCCCGCGCCGGCGGCCGCCCCGTCGGCCCCCGCCCCGTCGGCCCCCGAGAAGGGAGCGTAGGGAAGTTGGCGAAGGCGCGCGTAGGCCTCTATTCGACCAAGGGCGATGCCCTCGTCCGCACCCACAAGTCGTGCCCGAAGTGCGGCAGCGGCATCTTCCTGGCCGAGCACAACAACCGCCGATCGTGCGGCAAGTGCGGCTACTCCGAGTCCAAGACCCCGACCCCCGCGGCGCCGAAGCCGGTCGCCGCGAAGGGCAAGACCCCCAAGCCCGCTTAACCGGGCCGCACTGCGGCCCCCGTCGCCGGGACTACGGCGTGAACTCGTCGAGGAAGCTCCACCAGGCGCCCAACGACCGGCGAGCGCCGAAGAGGGCGGCGCGGGCGTGGGCGGGCGACGACCGGAGCTCGGCCGCGAGGAGCGCGCGCTCCGCCGCCGAGTGGGCCTTGTCGGCCTCCTCGTGCACCGTGAAGAACTCGAGGGCGTTCTTGCTCTCGATCCCGTAATGGGCCCTGAGGCCGCGCGCCTTTTCGTGGGCGACCTCCGGGAAGATCGATTCGTACGCGTACAGCGCCCCGAGCCCGCCGGCGAGGGATCCGTCGAGCGCAAACCGCTCGTAGGTCCTCAGGAGGCCCTTGGTGCCGCCCCGCGCGCGATGGGGTTCCTTCGCCGGATCGGGGGCGCCGATGGCGGTCGCGAATCGGCTCCAGAGCTCGGGATGCGTGGGTGAGCGCCCCTCCTCGTCAACGAGGTTGTCGAGCAGGATGCGACGGCGGGCCGGATCGGTCTCCTTCGCGTAGACGCCGGCGACGTACCGGGGGAAGTTCGACTCGAAGTGGTAGTACTGCCCGGCGTACTCCTGGAGGGTGGACAGGGGCAGTTCTCCGTGGGACCAGGCCTGGTAGAACGGGTGCTTGAGCAGGTGTCGGCTTCGGATCAGCGCGTCCAGCTGGGCGACGGGGTGCATGGGGGGGCCGACTCCCCGCCCCCTTCTATGCCTTTGCTATCGCCGTTTCACCGTCCGGGGTCCCCGGACCCCGATTTAGACATATAGGGGGTGTATCCGGAGGGCCCCCTTTTAGATAGGGGGAGGTTACGATGCCTGACGGTATCGACCCATCCGCATGAGCGAGCTCGCACCATCGAGGCCCGGACGCCGCGTTTCCCGGGGACCGTCCCTGCTCGGTTCCAAGCGCGTCCGCCTGGCGTTGGTCCTCCTTTGGGCCCCCCTCTTCGTCGGGATCCTGCTCCTTTCGAACGCCGCGGCCGCCTCCGCTTGCACGCAGCAGGGCGGGCATACCGTGCGCGCGGTGGCCCTGGCGTCCGCGACGCCCGCGTCCGCGGCGGCGCTGACCCTCTCGACGTCGACGTCGCCGGTCACGATCTGCGCCCTGAACACGACGGCGTGCGGGGCCGCCAGCTCGGAGTCCCGGGTCCAGCTCACGGCCACGGCGGCGGGACCGACGACGAGCTGGCCCAACGTCCAGATCGCGTTCGTCATCGAGACCTCCCCGTACGACGGAGTCTACGACCCGAACGATCCCATCAGCATCGAGAAGCAACAGGGCGCCGGGTATGACTACTGCGCCGCTACCGGGGATCCGGGCGGCCCGCTCTGCGAGGAGTCGAACGGGGTCCCGTTCTTCGAGGCGAACGTCGGCGCCATCACGTCGGTGATCCAGGCCTCCAACCCGCACTCGTCGGTCTCCTACGCGATGGTGGACTTCGGGGAGACCTGCGACCTGTTCGACGACTACTGCGACCAGATCCAGTACCACGTCGACCAGCCGACCTTCGTGGGGGCCACCGACTTCACCAACGCCGTGGCGTCCAACTTCCGGGGCGGGGTCCTCGGGGGCGGCTACGAGCTGTACGACAGCGATCTCGCCGACAACTTCCTCCACTCCAACAGCATCACCGCGCTCTACGGCGTGATCGCCGGGAGCGGTCTCGACTGGTCCAACAACACGCACCACGTCATCGTCTGGATGGGGTCGACGGCGCCGCGCGACCCGAGCTACGGCGAGAACTACTGCGTGAGCCCGAGCGCGATGCTCCTGGACGACTACGGCTACTGCTACTCCGCGACCTGCGAGCCGGCCCACAGCTACGGGAACGGGGCGACCCTTCCGAACTGCGAGGGCTGGGTCCGATCCCAGGACGGCAACCCGAAGGACTCGATCGCGGCGCTCGCCCACAACGCCGCGAACTGCGTCGACTCGATCGGTGGCGTCTGCACGGTCGACGTGATCGACCTCTGGGACACTCCCACCGATCCGTACTCGCAAGGGTGGCCGACCTCGAACCCCGACCAGAGCTCCGGCCTGGGCCCGGGCACTCCCAAGGTCATCACCGACTCCGTGAACATCCTCCTCGCCGGCTGCGACCTGGCCGCCGCCACGGGCGGCACCTGGAACGGGCCGTCCTTCTTCACGTGCCCCGACGGACAGTCCGGCGGGCTCGTCTACGTTCCCCACGGGTCCGTCTCGAACCCGAACACCGACAACCCGACGCTCCTCGACGCGTTCCGGAACATCGGCTTCGGCCCCGTCGAGGACACGTTGATCGCCGTCGGCTCCGGCGCGCCGATCTTCACCTACATCGCGCCGCCGAACTTCGCGCTGTCCTACGCACCCGAGTTCGCGGTGTCGTGCACGACCGCGATGGGCAGCTTCTTCGATTGTCCGGCCGTCCCGACGGTCAGCCACTACCTCGGCGCGACGATCTACGGCTGGAACTGGAGCTCGAACGCCTCGCGCAACGTGCTCTACTACGGCGACACGTGGCGGGTCTCGTTCAACATCGTGAACACCGGGCCCCCGTACGGGACCGTCCCGGTGCTCGTCTGCGACACACCGACGTGCCTGACCGACGGCTCGAAACCCGTCGCGGGCCAGTACTCCTGGGCCCAGTACCTGCTGCCCAACACCACGGGCTCGCCCGTGCGGAGCTCGTTCCCGGTCGCCCTCGTCATCGTATCGCTGATCGGCGTGCCGCCCGGGGGGATCGCCCCGCCCCCGCCGCCGTTGGTCCCGCCGGCGGTGCCGGTGATCATCCCGACCACCGTGAACAACCCGGTGTCGATCGCGTTGCCGATCACGACCCCCGTCGGGTCGTTCTCCATCCAGGCGACGGCCGCGGGCCTGTTGATGGCCGGGATCATGCGACTCACCCTCAAGAACAAGCCCATCGCGATGCAGGTCGCGGTCAAGAGCGGGCCCGCGCAGTCGAAGTTCGATGCGGCGCAGCGCCAGGGCGGTCCGGACACCGGTCATTTCGAATAGGTTCGAGGTGTTCGGGGGGCTCGTGCAGCGACCCCGCCTCGGCGTTACGCCTCTCGCTCTCCTGGTCCTCGCCGCGCTGGTGATCGCCGCGGTGCCTATCGCCGCGACGAACCACGCCCGGCCCGGAGGCACCAGCTCCGAAGGGCCGACCGCGGCCGTCGCCGGAGCTTCCTTCCATCCCGCCGGCACCGCTTCCCCCCCGCTGGCTCCGATCGGGCCGATCGGGGGACGTCTCTTCGCCGTCCAGAACGGCCTCCCGTCGGGAACCTCCAACTCCGTCACCGGGCTCGCCGTCGACCCGGCGACCGGATCCGTCTTTGCGGCCGATCAGTTCGCGGCGGCGATCACCGTCTTCAACGAATCGACGGGCGTGGTCGAGCAGGTGCAGCCCATCGCCACCACGGCTTCGGGCGACTACCCGGCCGGGGTCCAGATCGATCTCGCCCACCACCGCCTGTTCGTATCGATCTCCACCCGGTTCACCGTCCAGGGGACCGGCGGCTGGCTCCTCGTCCTGAATGAGTCGACCCTCGCGACGGAAGCGAACATCAGCTTCGCCGCGGCGCCGGAGCACCCGTTCGAGCCGACGTACCTCGCGTACGACGGTCCAACGGGCCAGCTCTTCGTGGAGAACGCGACGATGGGGATCGTCGCCATCGTCGATCTCGCTACGAGCTCGGTCACCAAGTTCCTCCAGTGCCCGCAGATCGGCTGTGCGCAGCACCCCTACGGCCTCGTGGACGTCCCGTCGTACCACACGCTCGTCGTGCCGACCTGCACGAAGGCGCTCTGGCTCGTCAACACGTCCAACGACAGCACCCGCGCGCTGCTCGCGGGACCCTCCAACGGGGCCTTGATGGCCTGGACGGCGTTCGACAGCTTCGACCAGACCATGTGGGTCGAGAACTACTCGTACTACGGATCGGTCGGCACCTTCCTCGGCTACAATCTCACCACCCTCGCGCTGGTGGCCGACGTGCCGGGCGCCCCTCCGCGCGAATCCGGGATGTCGTACGAGCCCCTCGACAACCTCCTCGTCACGACGAACGTCGTGGGCTCGGAGCAGATCGAGACGTACAACGCCACCACCGGCGCGCCGGTCGCGACGTCGGGTTCCTCGAGCACCTCGGGCCATCCGTTCCTCGCCCTGACGGTCGACCCGAGGACCGGGGTCGCGATCGCCGGCGGCCCGTCGAACGGGACGACGATCGCGTTCGCCCTCCCGTCGCTCTCGATCGACCGGATCTACTCCTCCTTCCCCCTCGCCCAGACGGCGACGACGACCGATCCGGCCGACGGCAACCTTCTGATCACCTCGACGGACCCGAACGAGCTCCGCGCCGAGAGCGAGGCAGACGGCGCCACGGCCTGGGTCGCGACGATGGCCACCAGCGCCCAACCCGTCGGGGCCGCCTACGACGGCCTCACGGGGTCGGTCTATGTCGCCGACGCGACGAGCGCGAGCCTCTTCTCGTACGACGCCGCGACGGGCGCGTACGAGTCGACGTACTCGCTCGGCACGACGCCCCCCGGGGTCTGTGCCCTGGCGATCGACCCGGTCAAGGCCCTCATCTACATCGGATCGTCGGCCCCCGCCGAGATCATCGTGTTCAACATCACCCTGGGGACGGTCGTCGGGACGTTCATCCTCTTGGGATACTCGCCGTGCCGCCTCGCGGTAGATACGGCCAGCCACGAACTGTTCGTCCTCGCCACGCCGGGGACGGCCGGCCTGTTCGTCCTGGCCCCCGATCCCGGCGGGCTGATGACGCAACGCGCCTCCTGGCTCCTGCCTCCCTCGCCGCTCGACCTCGCCGTCAGCCCGTCCGGCACTGTCTACCTTCTCGCGAACTCCGGCACCGAGCTCGCGACGCTCACCCAGCCGGACGGGGTCATCACCCGCACCCTGGACCTGAGCGGCTCGCCCGCGAGCGCGCTCGCGTTCGATCCGACCGACGGGCTGCTGTTCCTCGCCGCGATCGGGACCAGCACGGTCGAGGTCGTCGGCGCCGCCGGGCTCGCGCTCGACGGCACGCTCGCCGCGCCGAACACGGTGGGGCCGCTCTCGTTCGACAACGCCTCGGGGATCCTCGTCGCCGCCACCGCCGCCTCGGGCCAGGTGATGATCGCGACGCTCGTCCCGGTCCCCTCGAGCCCCATCGACCTCGTGGCCACCCCCGGCAACGACTCGCTGTCGGCGACCTGGGGCGCACCGGTCTCGAGCGGGGCAGACCCGGTCCTCGACTATGCGCTCGCCGCCCGAGCGGTCTCGGCGAACGGCACGCCGGGGCTCGCCAACGTCACCGGCCTCACCGGCACGGTGTCGAACCTCACCGACGGCGTGAGGTACAACCTGACGGTCGCGGCGGTCTCGGCCGCGGGCGCGAGCACCACGCGGGCCGTCGCGAACGGCACTCCCGTCGGCATCCCCTACCCCCCGACGCTCGTGGCGGTCAACGCCACGGGAACCCGATCGATCACGATCGATTGGAGCGCACCGGCCTCCGACGACGGGGCCCCGGTCTTCGACTACGTGGTCCACTACGTTCCGACCGCTGGCGGCACGGCGCTGACCGTCGACGCCGGTAACACCACATCGATCGCCATCGCCGGGCTGACCCCGCAGACGGGCTACTCGATCTACGTCACGGCGGAGAACTCGGTGGGGTTCGGCCATCCGAGCGCAACGGTCTTGGCGAGCACGGGTACGACGCCGAGCACCCTCTCGACGCAGCTCCTCGAGCTCGGCGGGGTCGCGGCCGTCGTCCTGGTCGTCGTCGCTGTGGTCGTGCTCTGGTCCCGGTCGAGAAGGCGACCTACCCCGTCGACCCCCAGCGACCCGACCGGGACCGACGAGCCGGCGTCGGAGACACCGACGGAGCCGTCGGTCCCTCCGTAGACCTCCCACCCCCGGGCGATCGCGTCGGGTCCCCTCGAGGGGGGTTCGGACCGGGCCCGCTCAGGTGGCACCATATATGGCGGGTACGCCTCAAGCGACAGCGATGGCCCGGTTCCCGCGCGCCGCGGCGACGCCCGGGTCGTCCCTGGCGGCGATCGGCGCGGTCACGATGCTCGTCGCCGTCGGGCTCGGCGTCGTCGGGTCGCTCCAGGCCCCGGTCGCCTCGGGCGTGACCCGGAACTACTACATCGCGGCGGACCCGGTCCTCTGGAACTACACGCCAAGCATGACGAACGAGATCACGGGGGAGCCGCTGGGCGCCCACAACGCGACCGAGAGTTTCTACACAGGGCGGAACGCCACGTACCTCGGCGCGACGTTCGAGAAGTGCGTCTACGAGCAGTACTCGGACGCAAGCTTTACTGCCCTCCTGCCCCGCCCGGCCTCGGAGGCGTACCTGGGGCTGCTCGGGCCGGTCATCTACGCGGCCGTCGGCGACACGATCAACGTGACGTTCCGCAACAACTGTCCGTTTCTCGAGAGCCTCGCGCCGCAAGGCGTCCAGGTCGCGCCCCAGGACGACGGGACGAACTACAACGGATCGTTCTACCTCGGCGGGTCGGTGCCGACCTACGGGACGGTCCAATACAGCTGGCAGGTACCGTACTCCGCCGGTCCCGGCAGCTCGGGGGCGGGCGCGACGATGTGGCTCTACGATTCGGGAAAGCAGTTCGTCAACTCGACGGACGTAGGGCTCCTCGGACCGATCATCATCAGCGCGCAGGGGATGGACCATCCCGACGGGACGCCGATCGGTTCGGCCGCGAACCCGATCCTTCTCTTCAACGTCTACAACGAGACCGACTCGCCGTACCTCCGGTACAACGTCGAGCACCTCGCCGAGGACCCGGCGATCGTGAATGTGAAGGACCCGGTGTGGGTCGACTCGCTGAACAAGTACGCGATCAACGGCTATCTCTACGGCAACCTGCCGATGCTCACCTTTCCCCAGGGGACCCAGGTCCACTGGTGGCTGATCGCGATGGGCCAGGGCCTCCACACCGCGAGCTGGCCGGGGGATCCGGTGCTCGTCGGCGGTGCGCGAACGGATCTCCTCGGGCTCGCACCGGGGGTCACGACGTGCGCCACCATGTGGGCCAACGCGACGGGGGTCGGGCTCGTCGAGAGCGTCGTCCCGGCCGACCTTCTCGGGGGGATGCAGGCGCGCTACGATGTCGTTCCGGCGAGCACGCCCGGTGTCACGGCCGCGGGCAGCCCGCCGTGGGGAGCCGTGGACCCCTACCGCTCGGGGAGCGTCCCGGTCCGGACGGACGGCACTCGGCTTCCGGCGTCCGGGGCCGACGCTCCGGGAATATGGGGGGCCGTCCGATGGGTCTGAAGGCCACGGGGAGCTCGAACCCCGCCTCGCGCCCTAGATTGAGGCGACCCGGACGGTTCCCGATCGCCGTGGCGGTGATCGTGCTGATCGCGATCGCGGGGACGGCCGGTTGGCTCCTGACCCGGAGCTCCGCGCCCGTCGGACCCAGCTACCAGCCTCAGGTACGCCAGTACTACATCGCATCGGACCCGATCGTCTGGAACTACTCGCCGAGCGGTCTCAACGAGCTCACGGGCGTCCCGTTGGGCAGCCCGGGCAAGGACATCTACGTCGTGACGGGAAGCAAGGACCTCGCGAACCTGACGCCGAAGATCTACCCGATGGAGACGTTCCTCAAGTGCATCTACCGGCAGTACACGGACGCGACGTTCTCGACGCTCGTCGAGCGATCGACGTCGCAGGCCTACCTCGGCCTCGATGGGCCCGTGATCTACACCGCCGTCGGCGACACGATCCGGATCGAGTTCCGGAACAACTGCTCCTTCCCGACCAGCCTTCGCGCCCTGGGAGTCACCGCCAACGCGACGTCCGGGGGGACCTCGTACAACGGCTCCTCGACGGGGCCCGGGGCGGCCGTGGCCCCTGGGGGGACCTGGAACTACTCGTGGCAGGTGACCCCGTCGGCGGGACCGGGCGCCACGGACCCGAGCTCGGTGATGTGGCTCTACACCGATGGGGCCGCCCCGGTCAACGGCACCGACACCGGCATGTTCGGCGCGATCATCGTCACGAGCGCCGCGTACGCGAACCCGAACGGCACGCCCGACGACGTGTCGGCGAACCTGGTGATCGTCCTGGGCCAGCTCGACGAAAGCCAGAGCCCGTATTTCGCCTACAACCTGGCCCACTACGTGCCGGACAACTTCTCGCTGACCGAAGGGTTCGTTCGGTACGCGATCAACGGCTACAATTACGGCAACATGCCGATGATCGCGCTGAACAACGGCGAGCACGTGCGCTGGTACGTCGCGAACGTCGGCGGGGCGACGGCGGTGCCGTTCTGGGGGGGCAACCCCTTGGTCTACCGAGGGGCGAACGTAGCGTCCGCCGGCCTGCTCCCTGGAACGTCGACCCAGCTGGACATGTGGTCGAACAACACAGGCATCTGGCTCCTGGACAGCAACGATCCGGGCGACCTCACAGGGGGCATGGAGGCCCGCTACACGGTGCTACCCGGCGCGGTGACGGCGCTCGCTCCCGTGGGGGATGCGGCGTCGGCCCTACCGATCGCCCGGCCGTTTCCGGCCGTGGTCCCTCCCGCCCTCCTGCGCCCGATTCCCTGAGCCAGAACGTCGGTCGCCCAGGGCTAAGCCGGACGGCGCGACGCTACCCATCCTCGGGGGCGGAGTCGGAGACGTCCTCCGGCTCGGGCCCCAACCGCGACCGGCGCAGGTCCCCGTACCAGACGCCCGCGATGAGGCCGCCCAAAAGAGTGAGAGCGCCGACCGCCGCGAGCTCCCACGCGGGCGCGCCGCCGACAGACCCGCCCGTCGTGGACGTGCCGCCGAGGACGGCGATGATGGTGGAGGTCGACACGACGAGCCCGTCGTGGTCCGTCACGGTGAGCGCGATCGTGTAGGCGCCGGGGGTCACGTACGTCGCCGTCAAGTTCGGGAGCGTCGAGGTCCCTCCGTTCCCGAGCGTCCAAGCATACGCGAACGGCGCGACCCCGCCCGAAATGACCGCGGAGAGCTGGACCTGCGCCGGGGCCAGCCATACCGTGGAGCTGTCGATGATCCTGGCGGCGAGGGCCGAGCCGACCTCGATCGCCAGGGTCGACGACCAGTTGGTGGTGACCCCCGCGCCGTCGGTCACCGACAGGTCCACCGGGAAGCTCCCCGAACTCGTGTACGTATGGAACGGATTGGGGAGGTCGCTCGTGGCACCGTCCCCGAACTTCCAGGAGTACGTGAACGGCACCGTGCCGCCCGTGATGATCGAGTTGAACTGCACGTCGAGGGGGGGATTGCCGCTGGTCCGGTCCGGCCAGGCGACGATGAAGGGTCGGGGGCTGATGTTGAGCGAGTAGGTCTGGGTCAGGAAGAACGCGCCGAACGAGTCGACGACGACGCAATCGATCGCGTAGAACCCGACGCTGTCGGAGGCACACGTGAAGTTTCGGACGTACGTGAAGGGGCAGTCGGGCGGGAGCCCACTCCAAGTGAAGTTGACGCCGACGGACGGCGCGTCGACGACGATGGAGTAGTTCACGGGCTCGCCGGCGTCGACCACGAAGGCGGAGAGGACGTCGAAAGCGATCAGCGGGAGGTAGACGTCGAACGGCGCGCTGGCCGAGGTCGTGTTCCCTTCCTGATCAGTCACCTTGACGAAGACCGTCGAGTTGCCGGAGTCGTCGAGGTCCAAGAAGCAAGGGAGCGAGGAGACGTTCGCGGTCACGCAGTCGATTCGCGTCCCCGAGTAGACGTAGCTGTAGTCACCGTACCCACCGAGGGCGGTCGTGACGAAGTACGATTCTAACGGCGGCTGGACGACGGCGGGCTCGATCTCGAGCCAGGCGACCACCGGTCCTCCGAGCGCCCAGGTTTGCTCCGAGGAGACCCCAATCGCGATCGCTCCTCCGAAGCCCAGGTCGTACCCGTCCCGGGCGTCGTAGACGAGCTCGAGCCCGAGCCGAGGCGGGGGTGTGCGCTGGCTCGCCAAGGTCGTCCACACGCCGCCCACGAACTCGTACGTCTCGTTGCAGACGCCGAACGTCGGGGCACAGCCGAGCCCCCCGAAGGAGACGACGGTGCCGCCGGGCGCCGCGGCCAACGCGTCCCGGGCCACCGAGAGGCCGGCGGGAGCGTCGGCCCCCGGGAGCTCGCTCCAGGTCGTACCGCTCCAGGCCCACGTGTCGTTCTCGTAGGCGCTGCCGTAGACACCGCCTTCCAAGATGAGATCGTTGTCGGCCCCGTCGTAGGCGAGACCCGCAGACCATCGCGGGGACGGGTGGGTGACGGGCGTGGCCTGCGACCATCCGGTCGCGCCGAAGGTCCAGGTGTCGGAGAGGACGGTCCCCCCGGAGAGGCCGCCGAAGAGCACCATCTGGCCGTCGCTGGCATCGTACGCCCACGAAGGGTCCTCGCGTGCGGCGGGCGGAGTGCCGGAGGTGGCGGTCAGGTTCGTCCAGCTGCCGTTCGCGAAGGCCCACGTGCCGAGGGTCAGGGACCCGATGTACTCCCCCACGAGCACGGCCGCGTCCTGCGCGGGATCCGCGGCGAGCACACCTCCGGGGGTCGCGGGAGGGGAGCCGGCCAGGGTCGGCGTAAGATTCGTCCACGTCCCGTTGGCGTACGTGAACGTCTCGGCCACCCCGGCGACGGACCCCCCGGCCCAGACGACATACCCAGAGTGCGCGTCGTAGGCGATCCCCCCGCCGTCGTTCGCGGGTGGGGGGGTGCCGACGACGGTGATGTTCCTCCAGTTCGGAGGGGGAGAGGTTGCCGCTGGTCGCATCGATCCGCCCGAATGTGCGAGCACGGGATCCGACGGACTATTCGACCCGAGCGGAGCTACGAACGGCAGCGAGGGCTGTCCCCCCGACGCGAGCGACGCGGGGGCGACCAAGGTCGCGACTGCGACGAGCGCGAGCCACCGGACGGCCCAGCGATGTCTTCGCAGCGGCGAACCGGACGACACCGCAACCCGAAGCCGGGGCCGCGATTTAAGACCGAGGTGAATCCACCGGTCCCTGGCGGTCGGGATCCCTCACCGTGGGGTCAGATCATGGGACGCCACGTCCTACTGCCCACTGCCCAAGGTGGGGTCTTCGCCGTCAGCGGGATAGCCGCCGCCGTCGTCCTGGGACTGGCTCCGGAGCGGACCTCTACGGGTGGGGCTCGGTTCGCATACGGACGACTCCCAGGTCGTGATCCAGCTCCTCGTCCCCGGTCAGGGATCTCTCCTGCAGGAACTCCGGCCAGGCGCGATTGGCGTGGATGTCGTGGGAGCAGAGGAGACCGCCTGGGGCGAGGGCCGGGAACGCCGTCGCGTACTCCCAGCGCATCGTTGCGTACTGGTGGAGGCTGTCGTGGAGGAAGAGGTCGATATCCCGTCGACCGCCGGGGACGAGCGGCGGGAGCTGCTCCTCGCTACGGCCGAGAAGGAGCGTCCACCGGTCCTTGAGCCGGTTCGGTACGAGCCATCCGACGTGGAGGCGATCGAGCGGGGTCGGCGCCTCGCCGGGCCGACGGGTGGCCCCGAACATGTCGATCCCGATGGAGGTGAGGTGGCCCTCCCCGTTGCGCTCGAGGGCTTCGAGAAGTAGCCGGGCGCTGTACCCGGAGGAGATGCCGGTTTCGACGAGCCTCTTCGGGCGGAGCGCGCGGGCGAGGACGTATAGGAGCGGCGCCTGGATGAGGGCGCCGGCGGTGGGCAGCCCTCCTGCGCTCTCGAGCAGCTCGGCTTGGAGCGGGGCCAGCTCCTGGAAGTAACCGTCGAGCTCGGACGCCGGTCGGCCGGTCACCCGGACGAGCGAGTTACGGGCGACGTGGTACATCGGCCGCCAGTCCCGGAACCGCGGGTTCTGGCGAAAGGTGACCTCTCGCTGCCGTAGCTCTCGGATCCAAACGTACTGAGCCCACCAGATCGGATGGCGGCTGAGGTGGAGGAAGCGACGCCGCGCCCTAGCCCCCAGGCCCTCCGTGATAGTCCGGTCCCCCCGAGGGGCGGGACGAGCGAGGTCGCTCCCTTAAGGATGCGGGTCGGTCCGTGGGTCGAGGGCGGTTCCCGAGCCCCTTCTCCCGAGGGTCCGCAGCCAGAGGCCATCCGGAGCGAGTGGCGTCGCCGCCCCGTTCGGCGCGGCCCGCACCACCGGGACAAAGGTCATGAGAGCCGCCAGCTCCATGGGAGTCGTCCGACGCACGGGCCCGTAGTATAGTATCGGTCGAATTGATTAGGCCCATAGCATAGAAAATGGCTCCGGTCGGGCCCGGTCCAATACCTGCTCGTTGGGCATGCAACGGGCCGTGGGAGTGAGGGATCGAGCTCACCGGATGCCTCCCGCCTCAGTGCCTCCTGAGAGCTTTACTTTATTATACTCCCTATTGAATACCTTGCTAGTAATCTATATGGCCAAAAACAAAGTGACTCGAACCGACCTTCGCCGTCTGGCCCAAGGTCGAGTCTTCACCACGGCGGAGCTCGCCGAGGCCCTCCGCCGGTCGCCCTCGGGGGCCGCGAAGGTTGCGTTCGACCTCAAGCAGCGGGGCTTCCTTACCCCGGTACGGAGGGGGGTCTATGCGAGCGTGCCGCTTGAAGCGGACCCGATGACCTTCCGCCCTGACCCGTTCCTTTCGGCCTTGCGGGTCATGGGAGGGACCTATGCGTTCAGCCATCAGAGCGCGCTCGTCCTTCACGGAGCGGAGCCGACGGTCCGAAAGACCCTCCACGTGAGCGCCCCGGGCGTGCGTTCGCGCCGTCGTGTCGCACGAGGGCTCACGATCCACGTGCACTCGGCTCCGGCCGCGAGCTGGAAGAACGCCACAACGACGGTCCGTCGAGGAAGGGACGACCTCCGGGTGACGAGCCCCGAGCGGACGCTAGTGGACCTCGCTTCTCTGCCGAACTCGGTACAGGACTACGAGGAGGACCTCTTGGCCTTTCGATCGCTTCTGCCACGGGTAAGCCAGTCGAGGCTACTGCGAGAGGTCCTGGCCGCGCCCCGTGCCTCGACGCGCGCCCGGGTGGGCCACCTCCTCCAGGCGAGCCGGGCCGAGACGCCCGTTCCGTCGCGGGTGCTACAGGCAATCCAGGATTCGGTAGCCGGGGCGGGCCCCTCGTACTTCGCGACCCGACCCGGCGTCCTTCTCAATCGGTTCGACTCGCGATTTCAGCTGGTCTATCCGGGGGCAGGCTAGCGTGGCCACGATCGACCCGGCCGATCTGGCGGACGCCTTGGCGGAAGGCTTTCCGCAGGCAACGGTCGAGAAGGTCCAGCGCCTGCTCGGGATCCTCCGAGAGCTCCAGACGGATCGCTCGACGAAGGGGCGCTTCACCCTGAAAGGGGGAACTGCGCTCAACGTGTTCCACTCATCCAAGCTACCACGGCTCAGCGTGGACCTGGACCTGATGACGACCGGGTTCGTCGGGGCGGCGGCCGGAACGGCCGCGCATGAGCGTGTAGTGGTACTGGTGGAGCGGGTGGTCCGACGCCTCGGGTACGCATCTTCGAGGACCGAATCCCCGGCAGCCTGCACGATCGACTGCCGGTATCGCAATCTGTTCGGGGGAGTGGACCACCTGAAGATCGACTTGGATCTTCTCAATCGCCAGACCCTTCTGCCTGCCCGGAGCCTGCGGGGGCCCCGCCTCTTTCTCGCGGATGACGTGCGCTTCCCGGTGGTCCGGGAGGCGGAGCTGCTCGGTCAGAAACTCGTGGCCGTGGCCTATCGGGCCCACCCACGCGACCTCTACGACATGCATGCAATGCTCCAATCGGGGTGGCACGCCCGGGCCAGGGCGCGTCATATGTATCTTGCCTATTCCTTCCTCAGCGACCACGAGTGGTACCGTCTCGCCTACCCCGTCCGGCTCCGGGTAGATTATCAACCGCGCCTGCTCGAGGACGTGCTTCGGGACCGCGACCCGGCGCCGACCCTGGCGGAGATCCGTGCGGTCGCTCGAGCTGCCCTCGAGCGGGCCGATCCACCGTTCACGATCGCGACACTTCGCGAACAGTCCCTCAGGAGGAACCTGCTCAAGGGAGAGCGGAACGCGTTTGCTGATATCGCGGGTGAGACTGTCGCGACGCGGAGACGCAAGCTCGCCCGACACCCCGGCCTCGCTTGGCGACTTCGGCAAGCGGCACGTCCCGCCGCCCATCGATAGGGTGCTCCCGGCCTCAGCTCACCCTCCTCTCGCGAGGGGAACGGATTCAGACCAGCGCATGTGCCCCCGTCGCTCGCTTGTTTACGACTGCGACCCGCCCGGACGTTTCGCCACGGGATCATCGTTCCGACGGCTGCGAGGCATCATGATCGATGCGACGACCGCGATGGCGATGACTACGACGAGGATCAGGCCGATGCCGAGGTCGGCGGACAGCGATCCGAACGGACCCGTCGGTTCTCCGACCGTCAAGTTGAGAGTGATCCTCGTTGATCCGCCGACGCTGTCGTTCACCCAAAGCTTGACGTTGTAAGTGCCGGCCGAGCCGAACGTGTAGCTGACCGTCGCGCCGCTGTCCGTCGCTCCGTCGCCGAACGCCCATGAGTAGCTGATCGGGCCCGTCCCGCCGCTCACATCAGCAGTGAACGTTACCTCTTGTCCAGGCGCCGGCGAGGATGGGCTCGGTGAGATGTTTCCCGACAGCGCTGGGGCAACGACCAGAGCGACGGGGGAGGACCGTACCCACACCCCGTTCGAGTCCGTAACATTCACCGTCAGCGAATACCTCCCGGATTCGGTCGGTGAACAGACGATTGTCTCGCTAATCCCGCTGCATCCGATCGGGAGTCCAGACCAAGCATAGGTGTAACCGCCGGAACCTAATGCCGCCCCCGCATACAGCGTGACTGGCAGCCCCGAATCGAGGGCAATTCGGTCGGCGCTCAAGCTCGCGGTGGGATCGGAGTACGTCGCGAAGACCATCGAGCCGCTCGTCACAGCAAAGCCATTCGAGTCGGTGACTTCTACCTGGACCGGCAGCGTGATCGCGGTCGTCACGAGGCAGCGAGCCGTATCCGTCGTGCCGCTGCATCCCGCGGGAAGACCCTTCCAAACGAATGAGTAGTCCCCCGATCCGAGAGTAGCCGTCACCGCGAACGTGGCGTTCTGTCCCACATCCGCCGACGGCCGAGTCGCGGACGGGACTGTAACCGAGGGGTCGGAATCCACTACGAACGATAGGGGGCAACTCGCGGTCGACGTGTAGTTATTCGAGTCCGTGACGGTGACGGAAATGCGGTAGATCCCCGCCGGGAGCTTGGGCCCCGAACACATTACCGTGGATTGATTCCCAGCGCAACCGCCTGGCAGCCCTGACCAGTAGTACGATGAGAACATCGTCGTGCCAAGGCTCGCCGAGGTCGTGAAGGTCACGCTCTGCCCGGCATCGACCTGCCCCGATGACGGACTGCCCACCGGGAACGCCGCGGTCGGATCCGCGAACGATACGAATCTCACCACGCCACTGGTGACCGAGAACCCGTTTGAATCGATTACATCCACCGATATCGAGAAGGGGCCGACGGAGGTCGGCGTGCAACTGATCGATGCTCGGGTGCCGCCGCAGCCGGTCGGAAGTCCGGACCAGTTGTACGTGTAGTTGCCAGTGCCGAACGATGCGACGGCGCTGAATGTTACAGACTGGCCGAGGTCGGCCGATCCCGATGACTCTGTGGGCCCTGCCACGGTCGGATCGACGAAGACAGTGATCATCGCGGTCCCGTTGTCGCCGGCGGAGTCGTCGAGCATGACTGTGTACGC
>Ga0209415_10001342_pt1 | contig 47066 bp, 36 predicted proteins | sample PeaSoiSIISIP2007_FD_187696 | JGI IMG/M metagenome (GOLD analysis project Ga0209415, IMG submission 187696) | Peat soil microbial communities from Weissenstadt, Germany - SII-SIP-2007 (SPAdes) (version 2) | ecosystem: Environmental > Terrestrial > Soil > Wetlands > Peat | place: Germany... | reverse complement strand
GTTCGCGAGCCGCCAGCAGCGCACACAGCGTAGCGCTCGAAGCCGTGTCCTGGATCACGCCGCCGCCGGTGTTGCGCGACAAAAATTTCCTGGGCAAGTCGAGCATCTCGACCAGCCAATCGAGCACGTGGGTCTCGAGCTCCGTGCTCGCCGGACTCGTGGCCCAGAGCATGCCCTGCACGCCTAATCCGGAAGACAGCAGGTCCCCCAGAATTCCTGGCCCCGAGGCATTGCAGGGGAAAAACGCGAAAAAATTCGGTGACTGCCAGTGCGTGATGCCCGGGAGAATGAGTTTCTCAACATCTTCCAGCATCGCTTCGAAGGGTTCTCCGGTCGGAGGAGGATTCGGAGGCAGAGAAGCCCGAATCTGTCCTGCCTCCAGCCGCGAGAGCACTGGAAGGGATTCCACCCGCGCATAGTAGTCTGCAATCCAGTCGACCACCGCGTAACCATGGCGCCGGAATTCGTCAGGACTCATGTGGAAACTTTTGTCTTCGGCCATGCTTCCTCCACCATGCCAGGTTAGCCATGCCACTTTCGCGCAGCTCCCGGCGAAGAATCGTCCATCGAACCAGATTTGGGCTCTCGGTGAATCCGCGCGGGACGACGATCCTACCCGATCCGGCCGTAGTACACGCGAGTGTTGTATTCGAAGACTACGCGATTGTCGATCCGGTATGCCTCGAAGATCTGCCGAAGCTCCTGCAGCATAGGCTGGTAGTTGGGATGTCCCGCTTCGGGCGCGTAGGAAGAGGACAGCAACCGCCCTTCGAGTGCTGGATAATCGTAGACTTGCTGCGTTTCAAAGACGCGAGCATGGAACGGCGAGGGCGCAAAGAACGACTCAACGCTTGAAGCCGTATGTTTGTGCCGCACCTCGTGGTAGTCGATGCTGTAGGTCTGCAACAATTGTTCGTAGGCGCGCATAAGAGGCGTCGTGTCGGCCCGCCGCTCATTCCAAAGCAGCACCAGCCGTCCTCCCGGCTTGAGGATGCGAACAAACTCGCGCCGCGCTTTCAGCGGATCGAACCAGTGCGCCGCCTGCGCCGCCGTGATTATATCCACGCTGTGCTCCGGCAGCGTGCCCGCCTCGGCAGTACCGGCGATGCTGACAAATCGCGGATACCCTGCCAGGAATTCCTCCCCTGCGCGCCGCATCTCAGGGTTCGGTTCCACCCCAAACACGCGGTTGCCGTTCTCCAGCAGCATGCGGGCAAAAATGCCAGTCCCGGAGGCAATATCGGCGACCACGGAATCTGCCGTGAGTCCGCATTCACTTCGCAGCAGTTCAATCACCTCAGCCGGATACCCAGGCCGGGAGCGGGCATAGTCGGCCACTCGGGAAGAGAATCGTCGTGTAGGATCCTTGGCCAGCATGCTCCCAGTCTAGCGCGAACGACCGACCCATGTAGGGACAGCCGCCCTCGGCTGTCCGCCGGTCGCAGCGCCTCCTAGTGCCCAACTCCCGCTGGAACTGCTAAATTAGTAGCATTGTGCGACTCGTCGTCAAAGTCGGCACCAGCCTGATCGCGCCTAACGGCCGCATTGATACCGTTCGCATGCGGTCTCTGGTCGACCAACTCGATCTGTCGCGGCATGAATACCTGATTGTGAGTTCGGGCGCCATCGCAGCGGGAATGTCGAACCTCGGCCTGCGCGAAAAGCCCACCCGCGTGCCGCTCATGCAGGCTTGTGCCGCGGTCGGCCAGAGCGTGCTCATGCATACCTACGAGCGCCTCTTTTTCGGCAAGAAGGTGGTCTCCCAGCTGCTGCTCTCAAGCGACGACTTCACTACGCCGATACGCTATAAGAACCTGCAAAACACGTTGCACCAGTTGCTCAAACTGGGGGTCGTGCCGGTGGTGAATGAAAACGACAGCGTCTCGGTGCGGGAGATTGAGGGCGCATTCGGCGACAACGATGAACTGAGCGCTCTGCTGGCCACTGCCGTCAAGGCCGATTGGCTGCTTCTGCTCACCGATGTGGACGGCTTTTACGTCCCTAACGGCAAACGTCCGCGCCTGCTGCGTACGGTGCGCAAGTTGACGCCGAAAATGGAAGCCCTGTGCAACGGCCAGGGCAAGCTGGGCCGCGGAGGCATGCGGTCCAAGCTGCGCGCCGCCAAAGCCGCGAGCCAGGCCGGCGTGCACGTGGCCATTGTGAATGGCCGCCGTGAGCGCGCCATCCTCGGCGCTCTGGAGCGCAAGCTGGGAACTTATTTTCCGCCCCAGCGCAGGAATTCCTGAGATGCCCACGACGATCCCCACTTCCGCTTCCACCCGCGAAAAGCTGCTACGCGCCCGCGAGGCTGCCTCTCGCCTGGCCCAGCTCTCCACCGCCCAAAAGAACGCCATCTTGCTGGTGATGGCGGAAGCCATTGCAACCCATGCCAACAGTATTCTGGATGCGAACCTGGCCGACTTGGAAGCGTCTGGATTATCCGGCGCCATGCGTGAGCGCTTGCTGCTCAACCCGGAGCGCATCAAGGAAATGACGCGGGGAGTGCGCGAGGTAGCCGGTCTTCCTGATCCCATCGGCGAGACGTTGAGCGAGTCGACCCGCCCCAACGGACTGCGCATTCGAAAGCTCCGGGTTCCATTCGGGGTGATCGGCATCATTTATGAGTCGCGCCCAAATGTGACTGTCGATACAGTTGCGCTCACCCTCAAAACCGGCAACGCCATTGTGCTGCGCGGAGGCAAAGAAGCGGCGCGCAGCAATCAGCGGCTCGCGGAAATTCTGGCTGCGGTCCCTGGCGTGCCGGAAGGCGCCATCGAGCTGCTCGATTCCTCCACCCGCGACTCGGTGCGCGAATTGATTGAAGCGCGCGGCCTGGTCGATGTCATCATCCCCCGCGGCGGCGCGGAGCTGATTTCCTTTGTGGTGGAAAATTCCGTGGTGCCGGTGATTGAAACCGGAGCAGGGAACTGCCACATCTTCGTGGATGACTCCGCCGACTTCGAGATGGCCGACCGCATTGTGATCAACGCCAAAACGCAGCGTCCGTCCGTGTGCAACGCCGCGGAGAAGCTGCTGGTGCACCAGCGCATCGCTGTGGAATACGTTCCCCGCGTCGTGGAGAAGTTGATCGAGCACGGAGTCGAAGTCCGCGGCGACGGCGAAACCTGCCGGCTGGCGCCGGGAATGAACGTGCGTCTGGCTGACCCGCAAGATTGGGACGAGGAATATCTGCGCCTGTGCATGGCGATTCGCGTCGTCTCCGGAGTGGAAGAGGCCATTGCCCACATCAATCGCCATTCCACCCAGCACTCCGACGCCATCCTCACCCGCGACGAGTCGCGTGCCCGCCAGTTCCTGCGCCAGGTCGATTCCGCCGTCGTCTATTGGAATGCTTCCACCCGCTTCACCGACGGCGGCGAGTTCGGCATGGGCGCCGAAATGGGCGTCAGCACCCAAAAGCTGCACTGCCGCGGTCCCTTCGCTCTGGCCGAACTCACTTCCACGAAGTACGAAATCATCGGAACCGGGCAGGTGAGGTAGCTGCCATATTTGTCACGTTGAGGGAGTTGTCATGTTGAGCCAGGATTGAGCTTCGCGAAGCGAAGCTCAACCGCAGTCGGAACATCCCTATTGACCCACAGAATCAGCCGAGCACTAATTCCCGTTCAGCTATCGCTGCGCTTCCCTACCGCCAGACTCCCACCCGCATCACATCAAAATGATGATCGTAGGTCCACACCTCCAGGCCCAACCGCGTGGCCAAGGCCGCCACGGTCGCGTCAAAGAGCGTGACGGGCTGATCCGTCAGCGCTTGGACAGTGGCCGCGGCTTGCCGGTAATCCTCTGGGGTGGGATTGACCATGCTTGCTCTGGCCATATCGCTGAGCCAGCGTGAGGCCGCATTCCTTCCAAGGCGAAACAGGACCAGCGTGTAGGCTTCCAGCAAGCTCGGATAAGCGACTACTACTTCGTACTTTTCGCGGGCCAGTCTCTGTAGCTCTTGGCTCGCGCGCTTGTAGTGGGCATCGTCGGGGTCGGCGGCGGCGTACAGCGGTCCAGTATCCGCCAGCACCACCCGCTGCTTCACTTGCGCGGCTCATTCCGAATCTCAGCCAGGTAGCGATCGTGCTCCCGGCTTACATCGCGGCGCCCGCTGCCTTTCTTCGCGGGAGTGATCTCAAGCGTACGGCGCTGGCGCAGAAATCCGCGTTCGCCCAGGTATTGCCGCAGAGCCGCTTGCACCACGTTCGTCAGCGAGGGAGGCGCTTCCTGAGCCTGCTGGTAGCTTTCTACAGCCTCGGCCAAGTCGTCGGGAAGAGTCATCGTAGCCCGTTTCATGAAGCCATTTTAGCACCAGTTGGTGATAATGGTGAAGATGGTGAGATTGCCCTGTAGGCCAAGTTCACTCAATCCAACCTTGCGGACCGCCAGGCTCCGCTGAGGACGACAGAATGAAGCAGCACTCTTCACAAATCGATCGCCACGACTTCGTGATCCAGAATCGACGGCACGCGGATTGTTAACTCCGAGCCATCCTCCTCGACTCGCGGTTCCTTCTCTGCGACCAGAAGATGAGTCTTCTTCGCGGCGAGACCCTGGGGAAGACGGACCCGAACCGTCTGCTCGCCGACAGGAATGAATTCGCGATACGGCCCCTTCATCGCCATCGGATTCGTCAAGTTCACAAGATGGACTACGATGGCATCACGATTACGCCAAGCGGTCACTTCGGCAAATCCCGGCCCGGTTACTTCGACCATCGGTTTTTCATTCGTCGCCCACTCCACCGTGTTGCGCAGAAGCTTGAAGTGGTCCACGCAAAGCACTTCCCAGAATGTACGGTCAATATCCCACGGAAAGTAGGCCACACGTCCGCCGGAGGGGGCAGCGAACTCTCGTAGATACACGCCGGCGATGTTGGTCTTGGGCTGCCGAGGATACACTTTCTCCATCGGCAGGTCGGGATAACCGGGGATCAGCGTCAGCGGCATTTGCTCAAATTGCGTGCGCGGCTCGACCTCCAAACGTGACACGCCGTTGATAATCCGTGGCGCATCCTCCAGTCCCTTGAACAACGGGTGCTGCGGTGCGGCTTCATGCTCAAGCCGGATATAGGAGTTGTGCATCGGCTCTTCAATGTGGCCGCTCCAGCGCACGCCAAACATTTCGCCGAGGCCGAAGTCCGGGCGGCGGACGCCCCATTCGTCATAAAGGCTGGTTTCATGAGTGGAGATCAGGCTGCCGCCGTTTTTCACGAACTCCTTCAGCTGACCACATTGCTCGTCACTCAGCGCCGCGATGTTCGGCAGGATGAGCGTTTTGAACTGCTTCACATGCTCCGCATCAAGCAAACGGTCGTGCACCATCTCAAACGGAACGCGGGCCTCCACCAGCGCCTGGTACCAGCCACGGGCATAGTCCTCCACTTTCGCCGCTGCGCGTTCGCCGCCATAAAACCATGCTGTCTGTTGCGAGTAAACCAGCGCTACGCGCGCGATCGGCGTCTCATGGCGCAGATAGTGTTCGTACTTGAATGCCCATTGGTAGATCTCCTCGACTCCCTTCAGCCAGCGCCGGTCGTGAAGCGTGCCGCTGAATTTGCTGAACCAGGGGCGCTGGCCGTTGGCGATTCCATCCAATACCCAGATGCGGATTTCTGCGTCGCTTTGCACGCTGTCTTTCCAGCGATACGGTTCTTCCAGGCCAACGCTGAACAGGCCGATGGTGGGTTTGCGGCCCATGGTGGCGCGATATTCCTTGGCGTTTTTTCCATTCTCCCAAGGAGCGGCAAGCCCGTGTCGCGCTTGCCGATCCGCAACCAGCATCGCCGCCCGTTCGCCGATTTGCCGCATATCGAGCGAACTCAGCGCTCCTCCGCCGGTGTTAGGGATGACGCACGAATCGGGATTGATCTTGCGAACCTCGCGCTCCCAAATCTGCCACAGATCGAAGAGTCGCTGCTGGCGCCACACGATGTAAGCCCGGCGGGCAGGATCTTGGGGATTCTCCGTGCGCGGCAGCTCCAAACCGGAGGCTGCTTTGAAATTCTCCCGGCAGTGTTCGCAATAACACTCTCCGGAGCCGTCCCAACGGTTGATGAAAATGCCATCGACTCGGTAGCGCGACATGATCTCCCGGTGCACCGCGGTCATGAACTCGAAGTTGTAAGGGCCCAGCCCGCAGGTTACCCACATCTCCGGCGATGCCCAATGGCGGCGCGGTTTTCCCTGCGCGTCCACGGCGATCCAGTCCGGGTGCGCAGCCTGAACGTCATCGTAAGTTGCGTGTGGATCGGTTCGCGCCAGGACCACCATGCCGAGCTTCCGGCAACCGGAAACCAGATCGCCGAACACGTCGCGGTCGCCGAGCCACGCGCTGCGATGATGAAGTGGAACCTGCGTCGGGTAGTATGCCACGCAACCACCGCCGCTCAGGCACGCGGCGTCGGAGTGCGTACGTTTGAAATACTCCAGCCAAAAAGTAAGGTTGAATTTTCCGGGATCGTCCTCCACCAGTGTGAGCTGTGCCCAGCGCATCGGTTTGTCGATCCAGGATGGAGCGGGCGCCTCCGCTGACGCTTCGGCGGCCCCTAACAGAGTGGGCGTGAATTGCCCGAGCGCCACGGCCCCGCCGGTGGCTGCGGTTGTTTCCAGGAATTGCCTGCGGGTCCAGGGCCGTATCGTCATGGCGGCATCTTACGCGCGGGCGTGACGCCAGTGAATCCCTTTCTGCCGTTGTCCCCGCTCAGCTTGTGCTAACTTATTTACTTTCGCCACCGAGTCCCAATGAAACTTCTCTTTGCCACGCTTCTTGGGTGTGTTGTCCTATTTTCGTCGATCTCGGCGAACGTTAGTGGCGCTCCGTCTGACTCCGTGGCTCAGCCGATCTTCGGTTTCCGCGACGCGGCCGTCGAGAACTCCGCCGAGTCCCGCTTTCTCAGCGTTCCTGATCCCAAGCTGGCCGAAGAGCACCTGCGGATCCTGACCCAGGCGCCTCACATGGCTGGCACGCCCGAGGACAAAGCCACGGCGGACTACGTCGCCAAGAAATTCCGCGAAGCCGGCCTGGAAACTGAAATTGTCGAGTACCGCGTCTGGATGAACTATCCCGCCGAGATCAGAGTCGATGTGACCGCGCCCCCGGGTGTCACTATGCACGGGCCCACACGCGAATACGTTGACGGCGATCCCTACGACCAAGATCCGCGAGTGGTCCCGCCGTTCAACGGTATGTCGCCCTCGGGAGACGTTGCAGCCGAAGTGGTCTACGCCAACTATGGCACCCCGGAGGATTTCAAGAAACTCCAACAGATGAACGTCGACGTCCGCGGCAAGATCGTGCTGATGCGCTACGGCGAAAACTTCCGCGGAGTGAAAGTGCTGCTGGCGCAGGAGCACGGCGCCGCCGGCGTGTTGATCTATTCCGATCCCTACGACGATGGTTGGCGTCAGGGCGACAAGTATCTCCAAGGCCCGTGGCGTCCCGATACCGGGGTGCAGCGCGGGTCGGTCGGCTACATGTTTGAGTTTCCTGGCGATCCCACGACGCCTGGAATTGCCTCGCTGCCTGGGCTTCCGGATTCCCAACGCACCCCGCCCGAGCGCTCCGCGCAGATGCCGAAGATCCCGTCGACTCCACTCTCCTATGCCGATGCCTGGCCCATACTCGAACACCTTGGCGGTCCAGACTCGCCGCGCCCCTGGCAAGGTTCGCTGCCCTTCACCTATCACCTGGGTCCGGGACCGGTGAAAGTGCACATGCGCCTGAAACAGGATTACCAATACCGCACCATCTGGGACGTGATCGGACGCGCGCGCGGAAGCGAATCGCCCGGCGCGTGGGTGATTGCCGGCAATCACCGCGACGCCTGGGTCTATGGCGCCGTCGATCCCAACAGCGGCACGGCCGCCATGCTGGAAGCCGTACACGGACTCGGGGAACTGCTGAAGTCCGGCTGGAAGCCGAAACGCACCATCGTCTTCGCCAGTTGGGACGCGGAAGAAGAAGGCCTGATCGGCTCGACCGAGTGGGCCGAGCAACATGCAGCGGAACTAACCGCTGCCGTGGTGTACCTCAACACCGACGTTGGCGTCGCCGGGCCAAAGTTTGGAGCATCGTCGGTGCCGAGCTTAAAACAATTCCTCCGCGACGTGACCAAAGCCGTCCCCAGCCCCAAAGGCGGCACAGTATATGAGGCTTGGCAAAAAGCCACGGCAGAAGCCGCCAATCACCAGGAGACCGACACCAACCTTTATCGGCCGCCGACGGTGCAGACAAAAGCGGATGTTCCGGTGGGAGATCTCGGCAGCGGGTCAGACTACACCGTCTTCTTGCAACACCTCGGCGTGCCTTCGACCGATGTCGGCTCGACCGGAAGCTACGGTGTGTACCATTCGGTCTTCGACAATTTCAATTGGTTCAAGAAGTTCGCCGATCCGGAGTTCCTCTATGAGCAGCAGATGGCTCGCGTCTTCGGGCTGGAGGTCCTGCGCATGGCCGACGCGGACGTGTTGCCGTTCGACTACGAGGAGTATGCGAAGGAAATCGAGGCCTATATCGACACCGCCAAAAAGAAGTCGGAAACAGAATTCGGCGCCCAAGCCCCCGATTTCAAAGATGCCTCCGAGGCAGCGAAGCGTTTCGAGCAGGCCGGCGCCAAAATTTTGGCCAGCCAAAAGAACCCGCCAAGCGACTCCGCGGCGCTGAATCAGGCTCTTGAGGAGGCTGAGCGCGCCCTATTGATCCACGAAGGATTGCCCACCCGTCCCTGGTATCAGCACGCGATCTACGCTCCAGGCCGGTACACAGGCTATGCCGCGGTGGTGATTCCCGGAGTCAACGAAGCCATCGACGGTCACGACCTGGCCCGCACCACGCAGCAGATTACAGCCCTGGCTGCGGCTCTGGATCGCGTGGCGAAAGTACTGAGCAGCTACCACTGAGCGGGTTTCCTCTGGGGAAAGCCTGTGTGGAGGAAGGAAGCCTGTGTGGGGACGGGCGCCCCCGCCCGTCCAGGCCGAGCGCAGCTCGGCAGGTTTTCTGCCGGCAGACCTTCAAGCTCAATAGAACCAGTGGCTTGCCGCGATGTCAATAGCTGCCAGCTTAATTCTTTACGTACAAAATGTTCCACGTGGAACACTTCTCCGATTTTCCAGGCAGGCTCACTTCAGCGAAACCAGCTTCTCCACCAGCTCCGAATAGTCCTTCTTTTCCAGTCCATGCACCTGCTTGTTGTACTCGTCGACCTTGGACGAATAATTCATCGAGCAGAATTTTGGCCCACACATGGAGCAGAAAGCAGCCTCTTTGTAGTAGTCGTCCGGCAGAGTTTCGTCGTGCATCGAGCGGGCGGTTTCGGGATCGAGGGATAGCGCGAACTGCTTCTCCCAATCGAAGGTGTAGCGCGCGTAGCTGAGCGCATTGTCGCGGTCTTGTACGCCGGGGCGATGCCGCGCCAGGTCGGCGGCATGGGCGGCAATCTTGTAGGCGATGATGCCGTCCTTCACGTCTTTCTCATTCGGTAATCCTAAGTGCTCTTTGGGAGTGACGTAGCACAGCATGGCCGCGCCGTGCCAGCCGATCATGGCCGCGCCGATGGCGGATGTAATGTGGTCGTAGCCAGGGGCGATGTCGGTGACCAGCGGGCCGAGGGTGTAGAACGGAGCCTCGTAGCAGAGTTCTTTTTCCTTATCCACCTGCTCTTTGATCTTATCGAGGGGAACGTGTCCCGGCCCTTCGATCATCACCTGCACGTCGTATTCCCAGGCCTTCTTGGTCAACTCGCCCAGAGTTTTCAGTTCAGAGAACTGGGCTGGATCGCTGGCGTCGGCAATGCAGCCGGGACGGAGGCCGTCGCCGAGAGAGAAACTGACGTCATGCTTGGCAAAAATCTTGCAGATGTCATCGAAGCGTTCGTACAGGAAGTTTTGCTTATGGTGATGTGCCATCCACTGCGCCAGGATGGCGCCGCCGCGGCTCACGATGCCGGTGATCCGGCTGGAAACCATGGGCAGATACTGAATCAGCACACCCGCGTGGATGGTCATGTAGTCCACGCCCTGCTCGGCCTGTTCTTCGATGACTTCCAGCATTACCTCGGCGGTAAGATCCTCGATCCGCTTGACGCGTGAGATGGCTTCGTAGATGGGCACCGTGCCAATAGGCACAGGGGAGTGGTGCAGGATGGCTTCACGAATCTCATGGATTTCGCCGCCGGTGGAGAGGTCCATCACCGTATCCGCGCCGTAGTGGACGGCGGTGTGAAGTTTGTTCAGTTCGTCGCCAATGTTCGAGGTGACGGCGGAGTTGCCGATGTTGGCGTTGATCTTGCACAGCGAAGTTACGCCAATGCACATCGGCTCCAGTTCCGGATGGTGGATGTTGGCCGGAATAATCATGCGGCCGCGGGCCACCTCATCGCGGATGAGCTCTGGGGCAAGCTTCTCGCGGTGGGCTACGTAGTCCATTTCCTCTGAGATGGCACCCGCGCGGGCGTAGTGCATCTGGGAGAAATTACCGTCCAGGTTCGCGGCTTGGCGGCGTAGAATCCACTCCGCTCGGGGTTGCGGAACATGATGCCCGTTTGCGCCGTCTGTTTGATTCCCGTCACCGCGACTGCCGTTGGTCGGAGCCATAGACTTGCTTCACCCTCGTCTTATTTACTGTTTGATACTGAATTATACGCTGGGAATTGAGTCCGAGACCGGCAGCCGGGTACCCGGCTGCCGATGGGGTGAACTGACCTCGGCCCTTGACCGCAACAATTGTCTGCTGTCTAACTTTTCTTTCGCTTGTTCGTCTAAGGGTTCGGGCATAAAATTCACCGTCTTGATTTCCAATGAGGGCACCGATGCGCATATGTTTGTTGCTGACTGCTTGCTGTCTTCTCACGCTTGGCGGTTTTGCTCAGTCCGCTCCTTCCCCCGATAAGCCGCCGTTGAAATTCAGCATCGAGAACATCGACAAGATGTTGAATCCCTGCACCGACTTCTACCAGTACGCCTGCGGCAACTGGCTGAAACATGCGGAAATTCCCGCCGACCAGACTTCGTGGATCAGCTTTGTCGAACTGGACGAACGCAACCTGGATATCCTGCGCGATATTCTTGAAAAAGCCTCGGTGAACGACCCCAATCGTGACCCCATCAGCCAGAAGATCGGCGATTTCTATGGCGCCTGTATGGACGAAAAAGCAGCCGACGAAAAAGGTCTGGCGCCGCTGAAGCCGGAACTGGATCGGATCGCCGAGGTGAAGGACAAAGAGTCGCTGATCGAAGTCATCGCCCATGATCACCTTTTGGGAACCAACACGCTGTTCGATCTTGATGCCGACGCCGACCTGCACAACGCCGACATGGAAATCGCCAACCTCGACCAAAGCGGCCTGACGCTGCCCGACCGCGACTACTACGTCAAAGACACACCGAAGATGGTGGAGATGCGCAAGCATCTGGTGGAGTACGCTACCGGACTATTCACCCTGGAAGGCCAAACCCCGGAGCAAGCGGCGGCTTCGGCGCAAACTGTGCTGCGCATCGAAACGGCATTGGCCAAAGCCGCCATGGACCGCACGCTGCGCCGCGATCCGAAGAATCTCGATCACAAGATGAGCAAGGATCAGGCCCTGGCGCTGGCCCCTGATTTCTACCTGGTCCGCTATCTTGTGGCGCTGGGTTCGCCCAGTTTCACCGAAGTGAACGTGCGGAATCCGGAATTCTTCAAGCAAGTCAATGCCCTGCTGGCTTCTGAGCCGCTTGATACGCTGAAGACCTATGCCGGTTGGCACCTCATCTCCGAGTCGGCCCGCTGGCTTTCCCAGCCCTACGTGGATGCCAATTTTCGTTTCCGGCAGTACTTAACCGGACAAAAGGAAAATCAGCCGCGCTGGAAACGTTGCGTGCAATTGACCGACCGCGAGTTGGGCGAGGCTTTGGGCCACAAATACGTGGACCTCACCTTCGGAGCGGATGGCAAGCAGCGCATGCTGAAGATGGTGAACGCGCTGGAGAAATCACTGGGCGAGGATATTCAGAATTTGTCCTGGATGTCGGACACCACCAAGCAGCAGGCGCTGATCAAGCTGGCTGCCATCAACAACAAGATCGGCTATCCCGACGCCTGGCGTGACTACAGCTCGCTATCCATCGTGCATGGCGACCTGCTGGGGAATTTTCTGCGCGGCAACGAATTCGAGAGCAAGCGTGAGCTTCGCAAGATCGACAAACCGGTGGACCGGGGCGAGTGGGACATGACGCCGCCCACGGTCAATGCCTACTACGATCCATCGAAGAATGAGATTGTATTTCCCGCGGGCATTCTGCAGCCGCCGTTTTTCGACAAAACTATGGATGACGCAGTGAACTTCGGCGGCATTGGCTCCGTCATTGGACATGAGCTGACTCACGGCTTTGACGACGAGGGCCGGCAGTTCGATCCAAAAGGCAATCTGCGCGATTGGTGGACCAAGCAGGATGGCGAGGAGTTCGAGAAACGGGCCAGCTGCATTGCCAACGAATACGGCAATTTTGTCGCGGTGGACGATCTAAAACTGAATGGCCGGCTGACGCTGGGCGAGAACACCGCCGACAATGGGGGCGCGCGTATCGCTTTGATGGCGCTCAATCACGTGATCGCGGAAGACAAAACCGGCAACGCGGCGGAGAAGATGGACGGCTATACTCCGCAGCAGCGCTTTTTCCTGGGATTTGGACGGGTGTGGTGCGAGAAGCGGACACCCGAGTATTCGCGCATGCTGGTGACCGTAGACGGGCACTCGCCGGGAAAATATCGCATCGACGGCGTGGTGCAAAACATGCCGGAGTTCGAACAGGTCTGGGGCTGCAAGGCCGGAGACCCCATGGTCGCGGCGAACGCTTGCCGGGTGTGGTGAGGATAAATGTGGGCGGGCTTTCGCGCCCCACATTCGGTAACCGACTGCTGCAACCTCTCCGTAAACAGCTGCCACGTGGGCTCATCACCGCGGCGCGATCAGCAATTCTAGGCCTTTCGGAGGCACTGGTGTTCCCGGTTCTGGCGAGTCGTGTTGGGCTGTCAGCAGCGTGAGTGCTTTGACGTCTGCTGTATGTACAGCGTCGAGAACCTTCACCAGGTTGGCGTAGGGAGTACGGGCATCCGCCTTGATGTAGACCTTATTTTCCGTTTGGTTCGAGAGACCACGCTTGATCGTTTCCGGCAAGGCAGCGGGACGGATCAGATTGACTCCGAAATACACGCTGCCGTCTTGCGTAATAGTCACGATCACTGCGTCTTCTTTGTCGGCACCGGGAACCGGCACTGCGGTGCTGGTGACCGGCAACTCTACGCCGATCCCCTTTTGCAGCGGCTGAGCCGCGTGGGTTGTGGCCTCAGGTTGGCGAATCAACTTGAGCCCTGGACCCGGTCCTGTCTGTTCAACTAGATTCCATAGCTGAGCCTCATTAGGTCCGGTGACTTCCATCCGGAATCTCGCGTTCGGGCCGAGTTCCGCGCAACCGTGACATTTATGATGTTCGACTTCAAACGTAAGAGTTTTGCCCTCGACGTGCGGCGCTAACAGCCGAGCCGGATGCTCAGCCTCTACGTGCCAGGGACTATTGGGGTCACTGCGTTCTTGATAATAAAAAACAATGACGCCGCTGATCTCTCCGTCGGCCTCGTCAATCTTGAGATGGATCGCCGGGAGGTCATTCATTTTCCCTTCCCAGGTTCCGGCGAACAAAGCGCTTGCAGGCGTTGCTACTGCAGACTGCGCGGCAGCAGAAGGGGTAATGCTTGTAGCTAAGGTTAGCGCGATCAGGCACACTTCGAGTAGATACTTCATACGTTTTGCTCCTTTCGACCGATTCAAGTGGAATTGTTAGGGTTTGGCTCCGCCCAGGGACGCGGTTGCGAGGGTTCCACCCAGTCCCATGGTCTCCACCGCCGACGACGGCACAATCACCATCGAGCCTTTTTCTTTAATCGCTTCATAGAGCATGTTCATCGCGCGCAGATGCAAGGCCACGGGATTTTTCCGCGTAGGCTGCGGCGGCCTGCACAAAGCTGTGGGAGATTTCGGTTTCCGCCTGGCCGAGAATGATTCGCGCCTGGCGCTCCCGCTCGGCCTGAGCTTGCCGCGACATCGCGTCTTCCAGTCCTTGTGGAATTTTCACATCCCGGATCTCGACCGATTGCACAGTAATGCCCCAGGGATTGGTTTTCTCGTCCAAAATACGTTGCAGCTCGCGGCCCAGCATCTCGCGCTCGGTGATCATTTGCGCTAGTTCATGCCGGCCAATGGATTCCCGCAGCGCGGTCTGCGCACTCATGTTGATAGCCTCAATGAAGTTTTCCACTTCCAGGATCGACTTCTCGGCATTCCACACCAGCCAGAAGACGATGGCGTCGACATTCACCGGGACGGTGTCGCGGGTGAGCGTGGATTCGGCGCTCACGCTGGCAACGCGCACCCGCTGGTCCACGTAAGGGCTGAGCGTTTCGATAATGGGAATGATGTGAAACCATCCCGGCCCGCGCAGTCCCACGTAGCGCCCCAGGCGGAGGAGCGCAACTTTTTCCCATTGCTGGACGATCTTGATGGAGAACAGAAGATAAACGCCCACGACCGCACCGGCAATTTGGGGCGCGGGATGATGCGTGAGAAACGTGACGGCCGTCCCCGCGGCAAAGCAGAGAACGAACAGGGCGACGGCAGGTCCGTTGAGTGGTGCGGTGGCAATTCTCCTCATGGTTATCTCCTTTGCCCGCGGTCGGGCACACGCTCACGCAACTGTTCAAGCAAGTCTTCAACCGTGAAGCCGGCAGCCCCGGCGCGGGAAACGAATTCGCCGGCCAGTTGCGCGAGCTGCCGCTCGCGTTCGGCTTCACCGTGCACAAATTTCTTGTGCGTTAGAAACGTTCCGGTGCCTTGCTGAGTTTCCAGCAGGCCGCCCAGTTCCAGCTCGCGGTAGGCGCGCAAAACCGTGTTCGGGTTGATGGCCAGATCCACCGCCAGCTGGCGCACGGTGGGGAGCTGGTCGCCGGCCAGTAACGAACCTGCGGCCAATCCGCTCCGCACCTGGTCGATGATCTGGCGATAGACAGGTACGCCGCTATGCAGATCCAGACGGAACTGAAGGGGCCGGCGGGCTGCAATCGCGCTTTTCATGTGTACTAGACATATAGTGTTCTATATGACTAGTACAATGTCAAGAAAAATATTTTGCGGATGCGCCACATCGGGAATTAGGGCCCGGCGGGAACGCAGTGGTCACGCTTTCAGTTCGCTCGAACGGAAGCCTTTGCGGCGTTGCTCGCTGTAGGTGTGCAGGGCGCTGCTGATGATGGGATAGGCCTCCGTTGCGGGGCGGATCTCATCCACTTCCACGGCTTTGCCTTCCAGTTGCTTGTAGTCCTGAAAGAAACGCCGCAGCATGAGCAGGCGGTGCGGAGGCATTTCCGCGGCTTCGCGGTAGGCGTTGAACTCGGGATCTTCGGTAGCCACGGCGATGATCTTGTGATCCTTCTTGCCGCCATCAATCATGGTCATCAGGCCAATGGTGCGGGCGTGGATGATGGTCAGCGGAACCACCGTCTCCTGGCACAGCACCAGCACGTCGAGCGGGTCATCGTCTTCGGCGAGGGTTTGTGGGATGAAGCCATAGTTGGCCGGATAGTACACCGCCGAGTAAAGAATGCGGTCGAGTTTGATCAGGCCGCTGATCTTGTCCAGCTCGTACTTCACGCTGGAACCGAAGGGAATTTCGATTACGGTATTGAACTCTCGCGGCAACTGGTCGCCGGGAGTCACGTCATGCCAGGGATGGATCATAAGGGCTTTTGGAAGTGCAATGAGTACTCAAAGATTGTAGCGGAAGCGAGAGGAGTCCGTGGTTGCGAGGCGCACGCTCGCGACGCCGGCAGAAAAAATGGGCCGGTCCGAGGACCGGCCCGTTTAACACAACTGAGCTTCCCTTCCGATCTAGAAATCCAGCCGCAAGGCGAATTGCATCTGCCGGGAAGCCGCCGCCCCGGTGATAACGCCGAACGCGCTGGGGGCGGTGATATCGGCCGTGCCCCTGCTCCCCGAAGGGCCGGGCAAGTCAAAGTTGACGTGGTTAAACACGTTGTAGGCGTCCGCCCGAAACTCAGCTACGAGTCGTTCTCCGATGTGGAAGTGTTTCGCCAGGCCGAGGTCGGTATTGGAGTAGTGTGGACCACGCAAATTGTTGCGTGCGCCAGCTTGCAAGCCGAGCGGCCCACTGAATGCCGCGATTGCTTTGGCCGGGTCGGCGAAAAGCTGGACAGCTCCGGTCGCCGGATCAACGTGGACGTTGGTCGAGATTGCCGAATTGTCTCCGTCAAAGATAGCTGGAACGTTATTGCTAAAGCTGAGTGGGAAGGCGTTGGCGACGGTGGTGAAGGCGAAACCGGTTTGCCAGGTCTGAATTCCGGAGAGTTGCCAGCCACCGACGATCTGATTCAACCAGCCGGGCATGCTGCTGCCAAACTGCTGCCCCCGGCCCACGGGCAGACTCCAAATGCCGTTTGCCGTAATCACGTGCCGGATGTCAAAGTCCGAATCCCCGCGACACACACTAAGGTTGGTCACATCGCAGATCAAGCCTCCTGCAAAATTGGCGGTGCCGAAGATGTTGTTCGCAGTGGCAGAGGTGTTATCGATGGAATGCGCGTAGGTGTAGTTCACGTCAAACTGCAAGTTGTGAGAAAGGCGCTTGTGCAAGCTGGTGAGCAGTCCGTTGTAGTTCGAAAAGGACTTGTTGGTGATGTACGCGTCCGTCCCCCACTGGGGCGGCAGGCCTATGCCGGGAGCAAGCAGACCGAAGGCGTCAAGTTGCTGTACGGTATCTCCCAGGTCGCCCCGGACAATGAGCGGATTGAGTTGGCTGCCGGCGATTACTTGCGTTGCCCCCGGGAAGACTTGGTTTTCGAAGAAAGGTTCGGCCGTGACACTGGCGGGTGCGACCCCGGCACGGAGCTGCTTGGAGAGATCGGCGAAGTCAGCAGCCAGAAAATGGCCCGAGCCAAGGTCTTTGAAGTCGACCACCTGTGCGGCGTCAGATTGAGCAATCAGTCGCCGTCCCAGCCGCCCGAAATAATTGGCTTCAAACAGAAAGCCTCCCGGGAGGTCGCGCTGGATGCCCATGGTGAAGGTGATGGAATACGGGGCCTTAAGGTTTGGATCAATCGCATAGTTGGACTGTCCCAAAGCCGCGCCGATAGGTCCGGCAATGGGATCGACGAAGGGTTGGACGGGAGAAGTGCCGGCTGGCACTGGATTCAGCGGTGGGATGACCTTCGAACCCATGAAGCGCGGGTCGGTGGCCAAGTCACCCGCCGGTCGGCTGGAAACATTGGTTTGGAACAGGTACGAAGCCTGATCCTGAACGAAATTCAGCGCGTTGGCGGTGGTGTGATCAAAGATAATGCCGCTGCCGGCGCGAATCACGGTCTTGCGGTCTCCCAACAGCCGTCCCACGAAGCCATCGGTCGAAGAAGGATTGTAAGCGAAGCTGAATCGGGGGGCGAAATCCCGCCAGTCGGGATGGTAGAGTCCCGGCCCGTGATTCACTTTCCCACCCAGCACGTACGAAGTAATCGGTTGGGGTCCGGGGATGCCTTCCTGGCCAAGCTGAATTCTTGGATCGAACACCTGATCGAAACTCAGCGTTGGCACCGCCTCCACTCCGTTGGTTTCGTAGGGCACGGAATAGTATTGCCAGCGCAAGCCATAGGTCAGCGTCAAATCGCGGCGCATGCGCCAGGTATCCTGGAGATAAACTTCGGTCTCGTAATAGCGGTAGTCTCGGGTATGACCGGTTCCCGAGGGCAACGGTTGCAGGCTGTGACTGTAATTCACGTTGGTCGAGATGTCGGCGAACCTGCCTAGGGCAAACGCGAAAGCAGAATCCCAAAGGTTTTGTGCGATCGTGTCTTGCAGAATATCGGAGGGTTCTTCTGAGGGGCTCAAACTGCTCAGGTTTCCTCCCAATCCCATCGAGATCAGGTTGTAGTCGAAGACTTGGGTAGATTGGGTGCGAATGGGCTTAAAAGTGCCGCCGATCTGAATATTGTGGGTCCCGTGCACGTAGGTGAAATCATCGCGATAAACGGGAATGGGAATGATGCGGTGTTGAGCATCAGGATTTGCGTACGGAGTGGAAATAGGTCCAAACCCCTGGAAGTAATTAGGAGCGACGGGATTGAACAAATCCGGGAAATTCAGCTGGGAGCGCGTCTCTCCATAGTAGAACTGGTTCACTTTGTTGTTCGAGATGGTCCAGGTGTGGCCGGCGACGTAAGCGTAGCTGGTGTCGTTGATTTCGCGGGAGATCGGATCACCGGGAAACACGACCGGAGCTTGGAAGTTCTGATCGTCGCCGCTGAAATCCCGCAGGATGCTGAAGCGGCCGAAAAGCTTCATCTTGCTGGTGAGGTTGTAGTCGATGCGGGCAACATAGTCGTTGATGCTCCGCCCTACCGGCGAGTTGAAGCGGAAGCCCCCGGTGTTCACGCCATCGCCCACGGTGAAATCGTTGGCATGAGGATAGCGGCTGTTGATGAAGCTCAAGAGCGCCGAATCGGGGCCGGCTTGACCGGTGTTCGGATCCACGCCAGGATCGAGCCCCTGCGCCTGGATCTCCGCAGTTGTGAGGGTCGTGATGCACGCGGACTGGGTAGTCACCCGGCTGGTGTTGGTGCAGCCCGCCCCGCTGTTGATGTAGCTCACGTCTCCATTGCGAAAGCTGTCCAGCGGCACGGTCTCCAGCACCGAATCTTCGCGGGCATCGCGCCGGCCCTGGTAATCAAAGAAGAAGAACAACTTGTCCTTGACGATGGGGCCACCCAGGTCCGCGCCGAAGGAATTTTGAATCAGCTTCGGCTTCGCGATGTGATCGAAGTCATTGAAGAAGGTGTTGGCCTCCGTGACCGTGTTGCGCAAATAATCGAAGGCGGATCCGTGCCACTTGTTGGTTCCACTCTTGGTGACCAGTTCTATCTGCCCTCCGCTGCCGCGCCCGCTTGCGGATAGGGGATTGGCGGTCTGCGCTCCGAATTCCTGAATGGAATCCACGGGAGCATCGCCCACCGTCGCAAAAGCCTGGCCAGTGGAAAAATCATTGACGTCCAGTCCATCCAGGGTGACGTTGCTCTGGTCGGTTCGCGCCCCCGTGACCGCGCCTTCGCGGCTGTTGCCGTTATCGTCATTGGAGCTGGTGGTGTCTACGACCCCGGGCAAGAGATCAAGCAGAGCCGTGGGAGATTCGCGCGCCTCAATGGGCAGCTCGTGCACCCGGTTCATGTCAAAATTGCTTCCGATTACCGTGTCTGTGGTGTCCAAACTCACCGCCTGACCGGTTGCGGAAACCTCAACTGTCTGCGTGATTTTACCGATTTCCAACTCGGCGTTCTGGGTGTGCGTGGTTTGCACCGCCAGATAGATATCGGCAACCTCAAACGTGGTGAAGCCGTCCTTGGTGAATGTCACCTTGTAGCCCGGCCCAGGTGGAACTTTTGGAAAGACGTACGCGCCGACTGAATTGGTCTTCGTCTGATAGGCGGTGTTCGTTCTGGTGTCCACCAGGGTCACCGCGACATCCGGTACGACCGCCCCCGTCTTGTCGCTGACCACTCCGGTCAGAGACGCCACTTCCTGGCCGTGAAGAAACGTGGGCAAAGAGAGACCCAGCCATAAAATCGCAACGCAGGTAAATACTGTCTTTCTCATCGGATTGACCATCCTTTTCCCGAATGTCATCTGTCTGAAAAGTGAACCCGCTGCCAGCGCATTTTCAGCCGTGTTCGGGTCAAGAGGGCAGTTTTGAGTCCACTTCCCGTGCAGCGCGAACCGTACCCGATGCAACACACAAGTATTGTCTGTAGAATGAGCGAGATACATGACAGTGGCCCGTGAGGATCCAACCTTGATTAGGACTGTTGAGAAACAGCACCTAGTCTACAGATTTCTGTTGTAAATCTATGAATTTTGGTATCACAGCCACTGCCCACCTTGATGGGTCGCGCTGCTTGACCCTCGGTGGCGACAGGAATACAGTTTGGTCGTATCTCTAAATTCATCATTCATCTCAATCATGTCGAGCGAAACCAGCAAATATCTAAAATTCGGCGGGGCGACGCTGGTGATCCTGATGGCCTTGGCGTACCTCGCCTACACCGGCGTGCAGGAGAGCAAGAGCTACTACGTCACCATCAAAGAACTTCGCGGCCTGGGTGACAGCGCTTATAGCAAACGTCTGCGAGTGGCGGGGAACGTTCAACCGGGATCGATCAAGCGGGATGGCCCGAAAGTAGAGTTCGCCCTGGTGGAGAACGATCAAACTCTTCGGGTCGCGTACGATGGAACGGAGCCGCCGCCGGATACTTTCAAGGACAACGCGCAGGCACTGGCGTCCGGGCATTTTGGGCGCGACGGCGTCTTCCATGCGAACGAACTGCAGGCCAAGTGCGCCTCGAAGTATGCGCCGCAGGCGCCGGGTACGCCGGCTAACGGCACGCCCCCGAGTGCGCCCGCCGGAAATGTAACTCAAGTTGAGGGCGGCGCCTCGATGGCCACGTCGAACTAGGTCTCGTCCCGCAATGCGAAGCAGATCTCCGGAGTCGTAGCATCCCTACTCACAGTAGCGTCTAGGGTTAGGGATTCCTCCGCCTTCGCTTCTCTCAGGGTCGGAATGACAATCCGACTCGACTTCAGATTGGGCTTGGGCTATCTTCAAGCGGTTAAGAATCATTACCCTCTATTGTGAGTGATCCCTCGAGCCCGCAGGCTTCTCCGATCGTTGCCGTCAGCAATCTCATCAAGCAATTCGGCCGGTTTGCAGCGCTGCGTGGCGTGACCGCGGAATTTGCCGCGGGGCGGCTGTATGCCATCCTTGGCGACAACGGGGCGGGGAAGACCACCCTGCTGCGCACGCTGGCTGGACTGGCGCGACCCACGCGGGGCAGTGTTTTGTTGCTGGGATCGGCCGATGTGCGCGCGGTGTGCCGGCAGGTCGGGTACATGGCGCATCCCTCGCTGCTCTATGACGAGATGAGTGGGATGGAGAATCTGCGCTACTTTGCCCGGCTCTACGGCATCGAGGACGACCGGCGCTGCGCCAGCGTGATCAGGGCGGTAAGGCTTGATCCCACCCTGGAACGGCCCGTCGGACAATATTCGCAGGGCATGCGCCAGCGGATGTCATTGGCGCGCGCGTTGCTGAATGATCCGAAGATATTGCTGCTCGACGAGCCATTTTCGAATGTGGATCTGCGCTCGGCGCGGGAAATGGTGAGCCTGCTGGTCGAGATGCGCGATGCCGGCAAGACGCTCCTTGTGGTCACCCATCAGGCGTCTCTGCTGGATGGTTCGGCGGACGAATTTGTGTGGATGGAAGCCGGGCAAATTGTGGCGCGGACCCGCGATCTGCAGAGGCAACAGCCACGACCGGAGGGGCCATGAGTCTCTCCTCAGGAATCACCGCGGCGACGCTGGCTAAAGACATCCGTCTGGAATGGCGTTCCAAGGATGCCATCAACTCCATGCTGTTTTTCGCGCTTCTGGTGGTGGTGATCTTTAGCTTCTCTTTTGACCCGCTGGCGGAGGATTCGCGACGGATCGCAGGCGGATTGGTGTGGGTGGCATTTCTGTTTGCCGCCGTGGTGGCGCTGAATCAAACCTGGGCGCGGGAACTGCGCAATCAGGTTTTGGACGCATACCGCGTCTCTCCGGCGCCGGCGAATTCGCTCTTCTGGGCCAAGGCCCTCGGGAACTTTACCTTCGTGGGCGTGCTGGAAGGCCTGATGACCCCGCTTTTCATCGTGTTTTACAACCTGCGCGCGCGGGGCCCGGCTTGGCAGTTGATTCCCATCGCAGTTTTGGGAACCTGGGCGCTGGTGGTGAATGGCACGTTCTTCGCGGCGGTGTCGCTTCGCACCCGCAGCCGCGAGGTCATGCTGCCCATGCTGTTATTTCCGGTTTCCATTCCGGCGCTGCTCGCCATGGTCAACGGGACCACGGCGATTCTGACGGGTGACGATCCGGCAAAGTTCTGGATCGTGTTGCTTGCCACCTACGATGTGGTGTTTACTATCGGTTGCCTGGCCTTGTTTGAAACTGTACTGCACGCCGAATGAAACGAGCCTTCCCTATTCTCGCGGTCCTCACGGCGATCCTGCTGAGCTATGCCACTTATGCGGCGCTGGTGATTGCTCCTACCGAGCAGACGATGGGAGACGTGCAGCGCATCTTCTACTACCACGTACCCTCGGGTTGGACGATGTTCCTGTTTTTTGCGGTGAATTTTGTGGCGTCAGTGGTCTACCTGATCGGCCGTAACTTGAAAGCAGACGCGGTGGCAGTGGCCGCAGCTGAGATTGGAGTGGTCTTCTGTACTGTGGTGCTGGTGACGGGGCCGTTGTGGGCGCGTCCGGTGTGGGGGATCTGGTGGACCTGGGACTGGCGTCTGACCTCGACCCTGGTGATGTGGCTGATTTACGTCAGCTACCTCATGCTACGCCGGTTCTCCAGCGGCGGTCAGACGCCGCTGCTGGCCGCGGCGCTCGCCGTCTTCGGTGCGTTGGATATCCCGCTGGTGTATTTCTCCATCTGGTTTTTCCGTACCCAGCATCCTCAGCCGGTGATCGGCGATCAGGGCTCGATTGATCCGAGCATGCTGCGCGTTCTGCTCATCAATTGGGCGGCGTTCATTTGTTTTGGACTGCTGGTTTTCTGGTCGCGTTACCGGCTGGAAGTGCTGCGCCAGGAAGTCGAGGAGTCACAGGCGCTGGAAGCGCTGCTGGAACCGGGGAGTTCGCGATGAATGCCACGCGCTATTTGTACGCCGCCTACGCCGCCACTTGGATCATCCACATTGCATATCTGTGGACTGTGGCACGGCGCTATCAACGGTTGCGAGAGACGATCGACAAGCTGAAGATCAACGAGCTGAAAGGAAAATAGAAACAGTTCCTGCCCGGCTATCACCTACTGCAGATCATTTACGTAATCGACATTGGCGTTGGAGCGGAGGAATTCATATTCCTCAATGAACGCCGCTACGCCCACACGAGAGGCTGGGAGGGGCTTTTCCACCCGTACCACCCGGGCAGTGAAGCGCACGCGTACCGATTCAGTCAAAGTGATATGAGGAGGGAAGGTCAAAGTTACTTCGATGCGGGAGCCCTCGGCGACCGTGCGATCTAGATAGAAGAAGACGCCGCGAGCGCTCACGTTCTGGGTTTCGGTCGCGAATTCATCAAGGTCAATGCCGGCTCCTTTGACGGTTGCGGGCAGGCGCATATCGAACCGCCGCATGGCACGGCGGTCCTGGGATGGGTCCGGCATGGAGCTGTTATTCTCCGAGAGCATTTGCAATCCAAAACACGGTACGACTGCCGCTCCTTGGTTCTTGCAACTCTGCAGAAACGAGCTTCTAGCTCAAAAACTTGCTTGGTTTAGAGCAAGAGTTACGTACTTGCCGCTTCTTTGCAAGAACTTAACGAGCGGGGGAACTGCTTCGGTTAACGTTCCGGTCAGCTGTTGAAAGTGGCTCAACGCCCCGAAAGCACGGGGAGAAGTGAGCGGGAGGGCCAATCAGGCAACAAACAACCTTCAGGATACTGGCAGCAATCCAGCTGCCAAGGACAGGACTGGCCACTCCGACGAATTAGTATAGGAATGAGCCAGTTCGAGAAGTTTCAGAATTTGGGTTCGGGAGGGGATGAAATTATTTGCACAGCCGAACCGGGGATCAGGTCCTATCCCTACTTCCCCATCCTTGCTTCATCCGGCAATTTTCTGACCGGGATCACTTTGTGCCAGGCAGCGGCATCTTAGCTGGAAGTTCCCCGCATCTGATCAAAACAAGCCCTCATGGGGAGCTGCGCACCTTGACAGGCTATCCGTCAGATGTTTAAGTAGTTATTTATTTTTTCACCCAGTTTCTGATGACGACAACGCATGCCGCTTTTGCGGGCGCGAGCCGGAGTGCTGGCGGTGCGCCGTTTCTTCTTCCTCACCATGAAGCCGGAAAATAGTCGGAGGAGCTCGTGAAATTGAATCGCCTTGGGTTAGGAGCAGTTTTTTCGCGGGGCCGCATGCTGATGGCGGTTACGCTGCTGGTCGCCGCCGGGGTTGCCATTTTGCAACTCGGGTCCGCGCGCCCGGGAGCGGGCGACCGGAGTGCAAGCGTCCACCCCGTTCTTGCTTCCTACTTGCCCGAGTCCGCCAGCGAGCCGGTCCACCTCCGGGCGGCGTACAGCCAACTTCCCCTTAGTTTTGAAGCCAACCAGGGACAGAGCGATGCCCGGGTCCAATTCCTGGCGCGCGGCCGTGGTTACGGGCTCTTTCTGACAAAACAAGAAGCCGTGCTGGTTTTGCAGCACGCGGAGCCGGGCACTAACCACTCCATTCTTCGGTCCTCGGTGGTAAGGATGAAGCTGGAGCATGCGAATCCGAGTCCCGAAGTTATGGGGGCAGAGCAGCTTCCGGGGAAGAGCAACTACCTCATCGGCAACGATCCCTCGCGGTGGCACCGCAACGTGCCCCAGTTTGCGCGTGTCCGTTACCGTGACGCCTATCCCGGCGTTGACTTGGTGTACTACGGTCGCCAGGGGCGGGTGGAATACGACTTTGAAGTTGCCCCTGGCGCCGATCCGAACGCTGTTTCATTGCGCTTCGAGACTTCGGATAAGCGCGGACCGAGACTCGACGCGGAGGGCGATCTGCTGCTCGCGACCGAAGGTGGCGAGGTACGATTCGAGGCCCCTCATGTTTATCAGAACATTGGAAATGAGCGGCGAACCGTGGCCGGGCATTTTGTGCTGCGCGGCGACGACCGGGTGGGATTCGCCCTGGGGGCTTACGATCGCAGCCGGGTTCTGGTGATTGATCCGGTGCTCGCCTACTCCACCTACCTTGGGGGAAGCGGAGCTGAGAGTTGTTCAGCCATCACGGGAGCACAATTTACCCCTGGTTGCCCTGCGATTGCCGTGGATTCAGCGTTGAATGCGTATGTCGCAGGCTCGACCACCTCGACGGATTTCCCTGTCCCCAGCGGCGGCACCGCCCCCACGCTGAAGGGCGTAGCCAACGTGTTCATAACAAAGCTCAACAGCCTGGGTTCCGCATTGCTCTTTACCACCTATCTGGGCGGGAGCGGTACCGACACGACCGCTGGAATCGCCGTGGATTCGGGTTTCGACGTCGTGGTTGCGGGCACGACCAATTCCACGAACTTTCCGACGACCCCCGGGGCCTATCAGACGACCCCTACGTCGACCGCTAACAATCATGTGTTTGTGACTCGACTCGATCCTAGCGGCTCCTCGCCGCTGTACTCGACTTACTTGTCTGGTAACGGCATCGACCTTGCCACCGGAGTTGCCCTGGATGTGCAAGGCAAGATATACGTTACTGGGACCACTACTTCGACGAACACACCCACCGGGAGCATCGTGTTTCCAGCAACTGTGGGAGCTTTCCAGCCGGCTTCGCTGGCCACCATCCAATTTTTCATGAGCAAGATCGATCCGACCCTCACCGGTACTTCGAGCGTGCCATATTCCACCTACTTCGGCGGCGGGGATCCGGCAAACGGGGTAGCTCTGGGCGGCGGAATTGCAGTGGATTCCAACAGCAACGCCTATATTACTGGGGGGACGAATTTCCTCCACGTCGGGGCTGCGGCCACCGACTTTCCCATCCTGAATGCGGTGCAGGGATGCCTGGACATGCCTGAGGCAACGGCTCCGACGACGGCGCCGAATTGTTCTACCAGCGTCGCCGCCACAGATGCTTTTGTCGCCAAGATCAACCCGGAGGCTGCATCGGGTGCGCAGCTTCAATATTCGACCTACGTGGGTGGCACCGGCAACGACATCGGATACGGAATTGCTGTCGATTCCGGGGGAACTGCTTACATCACCGGATCCACCACCTCGACCGATTTTGTGCTTCCCACGGGCACGGTCCCTTTCCAAAGCGGAAATGGCGGGGGGACGGATGCCTTTGTCGCCAAGATCAGCAGCTTTACGCTACCGACGACAACCACCACCACCGCCACGCCAGTTTCGCTGCTCTATTTTTCGTATCTCGGCGGCAGCGGCAACGATACTGGATTGGCGATCGCCTTGGATCCTCTGCAGGATGCGCGGGTTGTGGGCTGGACCGATTCCTCGAACTTTCCCACGCAGACCCCGGTGTATGCGGCCTCAGGTGGGCTCCGCGACGCTTTTGTCGCGAACCTGAGTACGACCTCGGATGTAGCCTGTACGCCGAGCGCCACGGTGCACTGTCCCGGCTTTTCCAGCTACCTGGGTGGAAACGGCATCGACATGGCGACCAGCATCGCGCTGGATTTGCAGGATGCCAATTACGTTGCTGGTGAGACGACGTCCACTAATTTTCCCTTGCAGGGCGCTTTGCAGGGTACTCTCGATGGTCCCAGCGACGCGTTTGTGACCAAGCTGAGTCCGCTGGTGAGCTTGGCGATGACCGCGGCGGCGTCACCCACGCCGGTCGGAGTCGGAAACCAGGTTACCTTTACCTATTCAATCAACAACCTCGGAGATCCCACCAGCGGAATCACGTTCACGGATAACTACAGCGCCTCCAGCCCCAACGCAACCTTCGTTTCCGCGACGGCGAGTCCGGGAAGTTGCGGCACGGCGGTGAGTGGCGGGTCCGTGCAATGCAATCTTGGAACGTTGAATACGACCGTGAGTGGCGTAACCGGGGCGACGGTGAGTGTGATCCTAACGCCCAATGCGGCAACCCTATCCAGCACTCAGGCGACACCTCCGATTCCTCCGCCGCTCGGAAACAGCGCGACGCTGACCGTCTCGGGATCAAGCTTCCAAACCTCGGCGGCTGCCACCGCAACAATTAACGATTTCGGCATGGGCGTGGCTCCGGCCAGCGCAACGGTCACGGCCGGTGCGCCGGCGAGTTACACCATCACGCTCACGCCTACTGGGGCGATTCCTGGCAACGTCACCCTCGCCGTGGGTTCGGGCGCGCCCACTGGCGTCACAAGCTCATTCAGCACGAGTCCCATTCCCAGCCTTGCCAACGGCCCGGTGAGTTCCGTGCTGACGGTCAATACAACGGCGCGTGTGACCACAACCGTCAGGTTGTGGCATCCCGGCGGACCCCTTTATGCCGCCTGGCTCCCTATTTCTGGATTGGCGTTCATGGGGGTAGGGGTCGGCGGAGTCATGTCGCGCAAGCGGCGCCTGCTATTGGGTCTGATGCTGGGCGGATTCCTTACCCTCCTCCTCTTCCAGGCGGGCTGCGGAACAAGCGCGCCTACGACTACGACGACCGGGACGCCGGCGGGTACATACACGCTGACGGTGAACGCGACCTCCGGCACCGCGACACGCACCACCACGGTGCAGTTGGTCGTGCAGTGAGCTAGACCTCGTTTGGCTCGGTTGACATCTTTCAGTTCTGGGGATTGCGGCTACATTGGCGCAGCGTAGCGCCGCCGTCTCGGCCGCCGTCGTTGGGGGCGTCCGGCCTCCACCTGCGAAGGCAAAGCTTGTCCTGAGCGAAGTCGAAGGGATACCGGCGCTATAAGAAAACCAGCTGGTCGGTAGTTGGGTCAGTTTGAATTTTCGCACGCTGCGACCATCTGTGGAGTTCAGAGGAATTGGTGGGATTGCTGGAGGCACAATGAAGAACTACATGGGTGTGGGAGTGGCCCTTGGCGTCGGCGCTGGAGCTGCGCTTGGAGTGGCGCTGCATAACATCCCTGTCTGGGTCGCCATTGGAGCAGCCCTTGGTGTAGTTTTCGGGCTAGTCCTGAACAGACGGAACCGAAATTCAAACTGACCCGCTACCAGTTGGTTGCATGAACGATTGCGGGTGGAGGATTCGACAGGGCGCTTATTGCACACGCCGGAGAATGACCATGGCGTTTTCATCCGCTCCGATAGTTCCTTCCAGCTTGCGGAGATCCGCGACACGGTCCGCGTTAATACGCAGGTCGCGCACGATATACTCACGCCAGTAGCGAAGTCCGTGCGCCTCCTCAAATGAGATAATTCCGGCCGAATGGACGCAATGAAAGCGAAGCCGAAAGATGATGTCACGCTTCTTGTGCCTCCATATGGTATTTCTTTCGAGGATTGCCTAGAGTTTTGCTTGTACTACTGCCCTGCGAAATGGAAGCACCGCAGTGCCAAATATCTCGGCACTTACTCGGAAAAGAGCGTTCGGGCGATTGGACGGATTGCGAAGGTCGTACCTTGCACGGTCAACTTGAGTGCTGGAACAGTGAAAGTAGTCGATGGACAGCATACTCTCACGCCGGATGAGCAAGAGCGCATCATTGGGCGACTAAAGCAGCTCAAAAGCCCATTGGACGAAACAAACCAGGCTGGGATTTAAGCAGAGATCACAAGTTCTTCCTTTGCGAAGTGCTGGAAGAAACTGATTTCTCCAAGACATCGCCGGGCGGCATCTGGGGACACTGCTGCCTTGGCCTTGAACAAATCCTACGCCCGAAGACGATCCCCGCCAATATTAGCGATTTGGCTCGGCTCCTGCGAAAACATGACTGGCAATGACTCGGATTGCTGCTTCAGCGGTTCTACGCCCCGGCGGAAAGCTTATGGTGGCTTTTGGCTTCGGCAATGCCATACTGACGAATCTTGTAGAGCAGCGCTTTGTAGCTGATCTTCAGCAGCACCGCGGCTTGCTTGCGGTTCCAGTTGGTTTCTTCCAGAGCTTTGGCGATGGCCTCAGCCTCGGCTCCATCCTTGGCACTACGAGCCAGCGACTTCAGGCCACCGGCGGATTCGGAGGCATTTCTCGGGCTGCCGGGATCGAACTGCGCGCCGCTACCGTCACTCTTCGGCGTGAGCTCATGGATGGCGAGCTTTTCATCACCCAGAACCAGGTAGCGTTTGATGAAGTTATTCAGCTCGCGCAGATTGCCCGGCCAGGAGTGATCCTGACAGGCCTGCAGCATAATCGGAGACATGGGCAACGGAGGCCGCGCGTAACGCTCCGCCATCTGCGTCATGAAATGCTTCAGCAGAATCGGAATCTCTTCCTTGCGCTCGCGCAACGGCGGGATCTGCAAGGTGAAGGCATTCAGCCGGTAGTAAAGGTCCTCACGCAGGCTTTTGTTGGCCAGCGCTTCCGGAATGTTGATGTTGGTGGCGGCCAGAATCCGCACGTCCACCTTGATCACGGAGCGGCTGCCCAAGCGGGAGAACTGCTGGTCCTGTAATACGTGCAGGAGCTTGGCTTGCAGTTGTGGCGGCATTTCGCCGATTTCGTCCAGCAGGATCGTGCCCTTGTTGCACAATTCGAACTTGCCGGGTTTGGCATGGTTAGCCCCGGTGAAGGCCCCGGCTTCGTAGCCAAACAATTCGCTTTCCAGCAAGTCCGCCGGGACGGCCGCGCAATTTACCTTGAGGAATGTGCGGTGGGCGCGGGGTGACAGTTTGTGAATCAGGCGCGCCATGACTTCCTTCCCGGTACCGCTCTCGCCCAGCATCAAGACCGGAATGTCGACATTCGCAACCAATGCCGCTTGAGAGCGAAGTTTGCGCATGACCGGGCTGGCCGCCACGAAAAACACCTCGTCGCCCAGTTCTTCCACGTCTCCCGGATAATTTTGCTGGTTGGTGCCCAGGCATTGATCAATGACTGCGTCCAGTTCAGCCTTCTGAAACGGTTTGGTCAGATAGTCGTGCGCGCCCAGGCGAATGGCCTGCACCACTTTGCGAGTGTCGGCGACGCAGGACAACATGATCACCTTGATGCCGGACTGGATCTGCCGCAGTTGCTCGAGAGTTTGCAGGCCATCGATACCGGGCATCAGCAGATCGAGCAGCACCAGGTCAGGCTGAAGGCCTTTTTGGACGCGCTCCACGGCTTCTTCGCCGGTACTCGCGGTCTCCACTTTGTAGTCGTCGACTTCGAGCAAAGTCTTGATGTAGCGAAGCATGCCCGGTTCGTCATCGACCAGCAAAATTTTTGGCTTCGCACTCATTTACTTTTTCCTTTGCTGGTGGTGTCCGGGGAGGGCATGGTGGGGATGAGGAAGCAAAACTTGCATCCCGCGCCAGGCTCGCTCTCCACCCAAATCTTGCCGTCCATGGCGTTGACCAGGCGACGCGCGATGGCCAGGCCAAGGCCCATTCCGTCCGTTTGATTCTCATTCTGCGGCAGGCGGAAGAAATCGTCAAAGACTTCGATGTGATACTCCGCCGGAATGCCCGGACCGGTGTCGGCAACGCTGAGTTTCACCGAGTTGGGAACGGAAAGCGAGCGGCGGCGCCGTTCACCGGCCAAGGCGGCCGCATTCACGCTGCGGCGTTCCCACATGTAGGGCTCGGCGTGCAGCCAGACGGTGCCGCCCGGCGGCGTAAACTTGGATGCGTTTTCCAGTAAATTCGAGATTACACGCTCTATCTTGGCAGAGTCGAAAGTGAAGTTCGTCAGCTTCTCGTGCGGGAGAAAGTAGAGGGCAATGCCTTTTTCCTGGAAGCGGGGCGACCACAGCCGGCAAACGTCGGCCAAGCAGGCGTTCATGTCACCCGCTTCGTAGTGCATTTTCATCTCACCGGTTTCGAGCACGCTGTAGGTGAGGAAGTCCTGGATAAAATGCTGCAGTCGCTGGCCGCTGGAACGCATGTCGCGCAGAACCTCGCGCTGGCGCACGTTCAGGCTGCCTAATTTTTCGCTCTGGAGCACTTCCACATATCCATTCAAAATAGCCAACGGGGTCTTGAGATCGTGAGCGGCCGAGGCGAGCGCATTGGTGGTGCGCAGGAAACGCTCCCGCAATTGCGTGTATTCCTGCAGCAGTTCGGGGCTGAAGCCCGGAACTGGATCGCCCGAGGGGGGCCCGCTCGCACGCGGCTTCACCGCCGCCGTCCCCAGGCCGGTTGCCTCGGGGATACACGTATTCTCTGGCGTTGTAGCCATAATTTGGGAAAAACGTGGATGAAAAAACTAAGGGGAGGGAACGGCACCTGATACAGTCCGGGCGACGCTAAGCCAAAGTATGACAGGATTTTCCTCTTTGTCAATGGCAATGCAATGAAGTTGTCACGCGAGGAAAAAAGCTTGCAACCTCCAGCCGGCGGTAACCAGTAATCACGGGATCGCGCGACGCCTACATGCCTCGAGAAGGAGAGGCTCAACCGCCAATATTGTAGCAAGGTTTTCCCGGTCTTGACCGGTGGTTAGCCGGTCTTCTGCCGATATTACCGGTTGAGTGCGTAGTTTGGCCCACAAGGTGCGGGAGGAAGGGGGTAAATTCTTGCACGAGGGCGAACTTGAATCGAAGAGAGCCGGCAACCGAACGACGCAAGTGGCCGCGTTTACCCCTGGCAATTCCGGTTTTCGTCCGTAGCCGCGACGGAAACGGCAAGGATTTTCTGGAGTTTGCCACTGCTGTCAACGTCTCTGCCGGAGGGGTTCTGGTCGCCGTCCGCCGTTCTCTGCCGCTACCGGCGCAGGTTTTGCTCGAGATCCCCAGCCCTCCCTCCCCCGCCACGGCCGACCGGCCGAAAGCCTCGCGCATTTTGCGCGCCCGTACCGTGCGGATAACGCATGCAGAGGGCTACCACCTGGTCGGCCTGAAATTCTCTCGTCCCCTGGCGGAGGAGAGTCCGAATGGGAGGTTGCATCGACGGAAAGTTGCTTCTCTGGTGTGAAAACCTTTTCCCCCTTCCAAGGCCCGGTTTCGCAGGTCCTTTCGCAGATCAGGAGATTCCGTAAGATTCGACCCGAAGTCCTGCAACGCATTGATAAAAGTGTAGTTGATTGAGGTTTCGGGGGTGTCTCCGGGAACCAGGGCGGTTTGGCGCTCGGGGTGCAGGCTAGAACTTTGCACACAGGAGTAGTAACCTCGAGATGCCTACAATAACCGCCAGTCCGGTCAGTTCTCTGGTCCAGTCCTTAGGCGAGATTCCTCCCGACGCCGTGGTATTTGGCCGCTCCGAAGTCATGCAGGCGGTACGCGACCGTCTGAACAAAGTAGCCTCGGCCAACGTTCCGGTGTTGATTCAGGGCGAGAGTGGGACGGGCAAGGACATCATCGCTCGCATGGTCCACAGCCTGTCACCGTGGAAGACGGGACCGTTTGTGAAGGTGAACTGTCCCGCAATTCCCGGTACGCTCTTAGAGAGCGAACTTTTTGGATATGAGAAGGGCGCCTTCACGGGAGCTTACGGTTCCAAACCGGGACGGGTTGAAATGGCGCATCGCGGCACCCTCTTCCTGGACGAAATTTCGGAATTGGATCCGGCGCTGCAGTCGAAGCTCTTGCAGTTGCTGCAGGACGGGCAGTTTTGCCGCATCGGCGCACAAGAAGACAAGAAGGTCGAAGTGCGTATCGTTTGCGCCACCAACCGGCGGCTAGAAGTGGAAATCGAGAACGGATCCTTCCGCCAGGACCTGTATTACCGCATCAATGTTGTGAATATACAGCTTCCCCCGCTTCGCGAACGGAGCGGCGACATCGAGGATCTGGTCAACTATTTCCTGGAATACTACAACCGGAAATACAATTGCCGCGCCCGCCCGCTGTCCGCCGACTTGATGGCGGTGCTGCAGAAATATCATTGGCCGGGCAACATCCGCGAACTGGAAAACGTGGTGAAGCGCTACGTGATCTTGGGCACCGAAGAGGTAATCACCAGCGATTTGGTGACGCGGGAGCCGGAACATTTCACGCCCGAGCTGAATTTCGATGGGCCAATTTCTCTGAAAAAGCTAACCCGCCAAGCCGTGCGCGATCTGGAACGCAAAGTCATCCTGAAGGTTTTGCAAGCCAACCACTGGAATCGGAAGAAAGCCGCCCGCGCTTTGAGCATCAGCTATCGCGCCTTGTTGTACAAGATTCGCGAAGCGGGCTTGCCGCCGAATCGTTCGACGCGCCGGCCGCCGGAAGTGGTGGCGGATCATCCGACCGCCGAGTCGAGCAAGGAACTTCTGCGGAATCCGAGCGAAGGCGTCCAGCATCAGTGACTTCGGTAATCGGAACCCCCGCCGACACTTTTTTGTTTACGCTCGACATTTCTTGTCATTGCGCCCTGCTCTAATTCACGAGCCGCAACTCCGACCTGGTTCTGGCCTGGCGTTTTCACCACGTCATCTTCGATCTGATTTCCGATGTCTTGGAAATGCTTGCCTCGCGCTGGCGTGGCTCATGATCTGACTCACTGGTAAGCATCTGCGTTGTTGTCGAAACTGCTTCTTTCGGTGAGTATACTTCCACCCCAAAGGAGTACACTACCCGCCGTGAAGCTCAGGCTCGCGGTCACCTTCCTTGGTATCGTGCTGGGATTGTGCCACCTCGTCCGGGTGCCGGGTGTGGCGGATGGCGCGACATTGCCGTCATCTCCGCCAGCCGGGACTCAGAACGACTCAAAAATCAAGGTTCTTATCGTCGATGGCTTCAGCAACCACGACTGGAAGATGACGACCGCACTGCTGCGCGGCATTCTGGAGCCTTCCGGGCTTTTTGAGGTTTCCGTCTCCACTTCGCCGCCAACCGTCGCATCGCCGGGATGGGATCAGTGGCGGCCAAAATTCAGCGACTATGATGTCGTGATTCAGACCTGTAATGACATCGGTGGCGGTCCATCCTGGCCACGCTCGGTGCAAGTTGCGTTTGAAAAATATGTCAAGCAGGGAGGCGGTGTTCTCGTCTTCCACTCCGGGAACAATGCCTTTCCGAAATGGCCCGCGTACAACCGAATGATCGGAATCGGCTGGCGCGACCCGCAGCAAGGGACCGCGCTTACCATCGACAATCAGGAGAGGATTGTGCGCATCCCCCCGGGCCAAGGACAAAGCACCGGCCACGACGGACGCGGGGAGGTGGTGGTTCACTTGTTGGACGACCATCCTATCCATCAGGGCATGCCCAGAGCCTGGAAGACGCCGACCCTTGAAGTTTATTACTACGTCCGTGGACCGGCAAAAAAGATACACATTCTGTCCTACGGCTACGATCAACATACGAAGATGAACTGGCCTTTGGAGTGGACTGTCAATTTCGGCAAAGGCAGAGTCTACAGTTCCACCTTTGGTCACGTCTGGAAAGGAGACGTTCAGCCACAGAGCTTACGCTGCGCCGGGGAGCAGACGCTGCTGCTGCGCACGCTGCAGTGGCTGGCCAAGCGTCCCGTGACGGTATCGATTCCGCCCGACTTTCCGACGGAAACAGCGATCTCAATCCGCCCGGAGATCACGCTTCCCAACTGACGTCTCAGCCGAATCAGTCCACGCAAGTCACTGCTGCCGCAACGGAGGAGCATGTGGCACGAGCAGATTCTGCAAGTATATCTTATAGCTATGAGCTCTTGACGTGATCCGGCGGTGTAGGCTGATGCAGCGAACATGTTAAGAGGGGAGTTGCGCCAGCATCTTTTTCACCGCATCCGCGTTGCTGTAGGCGGGGTTGATTTGCAATACCCGCTCGAGCTCTTTCTTGGCCAACGCGGACTGGCCGGTCTTCTCGTAGGCGAGTCCCAAGTGGTAATGGACGGTTGGGTTGTCAGGACGATTGCTTTTTGCCGCCAGTTTTAGAGCTTCCTGGAAAAGGTCAATCGATTGCCCGTAGTAACCCTTCAAATAGAAAGCCCAGCCCAGAGTGTCGGCGGCGTTGGGTGAGTCGGGTGTGCCGCGGCGTGCCGTCTGGGCTAAGGACACAGCTTCGTCTACATTGCCACCGCTCTGCAGCAGCAGGTAGGCAAGGTTGTTCGACGCCAGCGCATTGTTCGAATCGATTTCCAGCGCCTTCTGGTAGGCTTCCTTGGATTTAGCAGTGTCCTGTTGGCGATCATACAGTTCCCCCAGCAAGATGTAGATCTGGACTTGGCGCGGGTTGTCTTTGACCGCGCGTTCGTAAGTGGCGATGGCTTCGGCCGTCGAGCCCTTGGCGACCTGCAACTGGCCGAGTTTGATCACCGCATCGGAATTGTTCTTGTCCAAATCAATCGATTTGGCCAGGGCGGCTTCGGCCCCGTTCAGATCCTTCTTGTTGTTGAATAACACGGTGGCCAGGAGATCGTAGAAGCCGCTGTTGTTGGGAAGCTTGGCGATCTGGGCGTTGGCAGCCGCGACGGCTTTCTCCACCTGCTTCTCGGCGAGGTACGTGTTCATCAGGCCGGCCAGAGCGTCTTCCGAACTGGGCCCCAGGTTCAGAGCTTGCTGGTATGCCTTCTCCGCGTCGCCGTATTGTTTTTCGGCCAGCTTGAGGTTGCCCATTTGGACATAGCCGGCGGGGTTCTGCGGGGCAACGCTGATGGCCTGGCGAACGTCCTGCTCCGCGCCGCGAAATTGCCCCCGACGAACGAACGAAAGGGCGCGAAACACGTAGCCATCCGGCGAGCCAGGCTGCTGCTTGATCATTTGACTGGCCCGCTGCTCGAGCAACGACATGTCGCCTTGTTGGAGCGCGAGATTGGCGAGAGCCAGCTGCGCGTCGGACAGGTCAGGACGGACCTGCACCGCCTGCTGCCACTCGCTCTGAGCTTGCTCCAGCTGACCCAATTGGTCGAAGGCGACGCCCAGGTGATAGTGGGCTACGGCGTTGTCGGGATCATTCTTAATGACCGTCTGCAGGGTGGGTAGCGCGTTGCTGGGATGGCCCTCGCGAATCTGAATTTGCGCCCGGTAGATCAAGGCGTCGCTGTCATTGGGATACGACTTGAGCACTTCATCATCAAACCGCCGTGCCTCATCCAGGCGATTTTTCAGGATGAGGAGTTGGGTATAGTTCTTCTTCACCTGCCAGTCTTCCGGATGGTCGTGGGCCAGCGAGGAGTATTCGTCGGTGGCCTTGTCCAGCTCGCCGGTGGCGTAGTAGAAGTCGCCCAACATGCGGTAGGCGGCAGAGTCCCCGGCAAGATCATGCTGGGTTTGCTTAAGGAATTCTTCCGCCTCTGCTCTCTTGCCCTCGGCCAGGTACAGGTGCGCGATGGCGCCACGGGGCTCGGGATTCTTGGGCTCGGCTAGCATGGCCCGGCGGAATTGTTCCTCGGCTTCGGCAAACCGTTTCTGGGATGCGTAATAGCTGCCCAATGCCATGCGGGCGTCGGCGTCGTTGGGATCAAGCTCAATGGCTTTCTTGAAGCTGCCTTCGCCGGCCTGGAGTTGGTTGTCCTTGATCTGGAGCAGAGCCAGGCTGAGGTACGAGTCCGCGCGGTCTGGGGCGAGAGCGATAGCTTTTTGAGTTTCCCGGATTGCCCCGGGAAGGTTTTCCTGCGCCGCCAGCAGACTGGCGACCGCCAAATGGATCAGGGGGTTGTCAGGTTGTTTGGCCTGCAGCAGAGCGATTTGATCTTGCGCCGCCTTGAAATTCCGTCCGCCGATCAGCAGATTCGCCAGATCGATGTGGGCGGGGTAATTCTCGGGCTGTAGCTCGACCGTACGGCTGAGCTCCTGATAGGCGCGCTGCCAATCCCTCAACTTGAGATAGGACTGGGCGAGTTGGTAGTGGGCCTCGACAAAGCGTGGATCAATGTCCGTGGCATTGCTGAACTGGATGGCCGCTTCCGCGTACTTGCCCTGGGCGAAGTAATTCTGGCCACTGGCGAAGAACTTTTGCTTGCGCACGTTGGGGTCGCGCGAGCATCCGGCAAAGGTCAGCGCCATCAGAGCCAGGGGCAGGAGCAGAGCGAAAACCCGCGAACCCTTCATCAAGACGTCTCCCCGCTGGATAAAAGCGACATGGCAAGTCCGCCCCATGTTGGTTTGGGGCGCTGACTCTAAATGGTTTGTAGCGACCTTCCTAGGGTACTGCAATTCGTGCGCCATAAGAAGTTACCCGTGTCACTCTTGAGTTAGCATTTGGCCATCCGGCAGTCGCCCCGAAATTTGTGCTTTGCGTCGCTAAAGGCAGGCTATACGATTAAACTTTGAATAAGGCCTTGGCGGAATCGCCCTCCCCGCAAGGTTAGCGCGCCATGTATAAGAAATTCTTCGGTCTGCGAGCCAATCCGTTCAACATGAATCCGGACCCGCGTTATCTGTTCCTGACTCGGCACACGGAAGAGGCCCTGGCTTGCTTAACCTATGGCATCCAGAGCCGTAAAGGGTTCGTGCTATTGACCGGCGAAGTAGGGACAGGCAAGACCACGCTGGTCAACAAGTTGCTGGAGTGGCTGCGCTTGCAGCGGGTGGCAACGGCGTTCATCTTCAACCCCCGCATGGACGTGCCTCAGTTCCTCGACTACATGATGGGAGACTTTGGAATTCCGATCGAGAGCACGGGCAAGAGCCAGACCTTGCGGCAGCTCTACAACTGGCTCCTGGACCGGCATCGGGCGGGCGAAACCGCAGTTTTGATCGTGGACGAGGCGCAAAACCTTTCTGATGAACTGCTGGAAGAGATCCGGCTCATGACCAATCTGGAGACTTCCACCGAGAAGCTGTTGCAGGTGGTCCTGGTTGGCCAACCGGAGTTGGATCAGAAGCTCAAGCAGCCGAACCTGCGGCAGTTGCGGCAGCGTATGACCCTGCAGGCCAAGACCTACGCGCTTACGCCGGAAGAGACGCTGGCCTACGTGGTAGAGCGCTTGCGCATCGCGGGAGCCAGTGGGCAGCCGATCTTTAGCCCGGAGGCGTTGCAGGCGATCCATCATTTCTCGAATGGGATTCCGCGGGTGATCAATCTGATCTGCGAGCATTGTTTGGTGGGTGCGTTCGTCGATCAGCAAAGGCAAGTGACGGTGACTGTGGTCGAGGCGGTGGCCCGTGACTTCGATCTGACGGCTGCGAGTTCAGCAGCCGGACCTCCCTTGACGGCGATGGAACGCATGGATCTGGTGGAGGCCTTAAAAACGTTGTCTACGTTAGCCGACCAACTCCGTGAGTCGGAATCCTCGGAAAATCCCAAGGGCGCGAACCGTGCCGCCGGGCCGCCCAAGCGTTAAAGTGTCAGAGCGGAAAAGAACGCCGCGCCCAATCTGGTGCAGCGGGGTTCCAGAACGGAACCGCTGCGACTTGATTTTGCAGCCTGGAACCTGCACTCACCCCCCGTATCTCATTAGCTGAAAATTTCCTTGCCGTGTGCGTCTCCGTCAATCCTGATTTGTTTTCAGTTCTTTGCCTCGCGGCGAATGCCCCTTTTTCCCCGTTCTTTGCAGACCTGGGAGCGGATTGCACAGGGTAGTCGATCGATAGATCCATGGACATTTCTTTGGACGCTGGATTGCATCTTCTCGATCGATGATCAAACTGCTGAAGAAAGGCAGGCGGAGCGAGGGCCTTGCCACAGGGGTGGACGGCTGGAAGAAATTGATTTCCAGATATTCGGAAAAGGTGACCCTGCGCCTGCGGCATCTGCTGGCAACACGCGCCGATTTGCTGCGCCATCAGCTTCGCATCGGGTTCAAGCCCCGGCTGCGGAGGCAGGAATCCGGGTGCGAGCCACGTTTCTTCTTTTCGCCGCAGGCGGTGCCGGCGCTGTGTGCAATTTGGCGGCGGCGGCTGCCTGACGAAGCTGCGCAAACCGTCGAACGAGCGGAACGAGTCTGCCGGCATCGTTTTGATCTGCTAGGCTTCGAAAACATTTACTGCGGAGTGGAGATCGACTGGCATGGCGATCCGGTGCACGGGAAACAGGCCCCCCGCAAGCCCTGGTTTAAACTGCAGCGCCTGCTGCGCGAGCCGGATTTTGAGCGCGCCGGGGACCTCAGAATCATTTGGGAATTGAACCGGCATCAGCACCTGATCACTCTGGCCAAAGCTTACCGGCTGACTGGAAACGGAAAGTTCGCCACTGAAGCATTCTGCCAATGGCGGGATTGGCACGCGCTGAATCGCTATCCCATGGGAGTGAACTGGCTGAACAGCGCCGAGGTCGCCTTCCGCAGCCTGTCCTGGTTCTGGTTGTACTTCCTGCTGGCCGATTCTCCCCAGTTGCCGCCCAGCTTTCGCGAGGAGTGGATGCGGGGACTAAGCGTCAACGGCCGCCATTTGGAACGCTACGCCGTCGCGGACGCCGCACCGGGTGCGCGGCTCTTGGCGGAAGGCGTGGCTCTGTTCTTCATCGGAACACTTTGTCCCGAACTGGAAGCGGCGAAGCGCTGGAAGCACGGCGGTTGGGAAATTGTGTTGCGCGAAGCGCAGCGCGAAGTTGTCGAGCAGAATCAACCGGCGGCGGAGGAAGTACGTTTTGGGCAATCTACCTGCGATCACGTGTATTCCCTCGACCTCTTCCTGCACGCTTGCGTATTGGCTTCGCTGAACCAGGTCGCGGTCCCGGCCGAATTCGAACGAGTGTTGGAAAAAATGCTGGAGGTCTTGTGCCTGCTCGGCCGGGCGGGCGCGCCTCCGCGGTTGGGCGGGGATGACGGCGGGAGGCTGTTCGATCCCCGGCGCAACCAGCCGGAGCATTTGCTCGATCCGCTTTCCACCGGCGCCATTCTATTCAGTCGCGGTGATTTCAAGTATCTGGCAGGCGATTTGCGGGAAGAGACTCTGTGGCTTCTGGGGGAAGAGGGGGTGGTGGAATTCGAGCAGTTGCGCACCCGGCCTCCGGCCGAGGGTACGGTGGCGCTGCCCGCTGCCGGGCTGTACCTGATGGCCAATGCGGATCGGGAACAACAGTTGGTCATCGATGCCCGCCCGAAAGATGCGCTCGGCGCAGTTCATGGCCATGGTGTTGCCCTAAGCGTGTCGGTAAATCGTGGCGGGCGCGCCCTGGTCATTGACCCGAGCGCTCTGGAGGGCGCGGAAAAGGGACCGGTACGAGTTTGGCCGCGCAACGCGAACGCTGATAATACGCTGTTGGTCGATGGCATGATGCAAGCAAGACCAGGTGCACCTCTCGCCGGAGCCGGATTGCCCAACGTGAAAGCTGAAGGCTGGGTGAGCGGACGCAACTTCGATCTTTTCGTGGGCAGTCATAACGGCTACAGCGGTCCGAAACTTCCCCTTCTCCATCGCCGCTGGGTATTTTCGCTGCAGGCGGAATTCTGGCTGGTTCGGGACTTGGCCCTGGGCGCCGGTACCCACGCCCTCGATCTCTTCTGGCATCTCTGTCCCGAGCTTTCACGTTACAGCGGCGCGACCGGCACATTCTTTCAGGCGAGCGGGGGGCCGGGGCTGCGAGTGCTGGCTGTCGAAGGGCACGGCTGGTCGCAGGAGATCCGGCAGGGATGGTGGTCCCCGGTTTATGGGCGCAGAGAGCCGTTGAACGTTCTGCATTTCAGCACGGTTGACGAACTTCCCGTCGAGTTCGCCACCGTCTTGGCGCCGATTCCGGATACTTCGCCCTATGAAGGGAGTCTCAGCCAGATCCGGCAAACGCCGTTGCGGGGACTGGTCACCGGTTATTGCTACGAAACGGCAGCCGAAAGGCACTCCATGTTCTTCGGAGATGGAAAGGTATGGATGCTGGGCCCGTGGAGCAGTGACGCGGAGTTTCTTTACTGGGGAGGCAGCCACGACGGTCTGCGCAGAGTGCTGATCTGCTGCAATGGCAGCTTTGTCGAAGCCAGCGGGCGGAGAATTATTTCCTGTGCCCGGCGCGTGCTGCGCTGTGAATTGGCGTTGCAGCAGGCAACCATGGATTTTTTTTCTTCAGACCCTGACGTAGAAGTCAGCCAGCCGGCACTGGAAGAGGTTATGGCGGATCTTACCCCGCCGTTGGCCCCGGTCCACTCCCGGGCGGCCCGTAAGGCCGCGGGAGCCCGGTGACACCTGGTTTCAGGCCAGCCGATCCCGTCATTTCTCGCCTGGGGAGTGTTCGGTGAGCTCTGGCGGTTTTGAATTGGCAGGAAGGTGTTCGCTCAGCGCAGCGCAAAGTTCATCGCGCAAAAACCGCCCGCTGGCGATGAGGCCGGAGAGCAGCGGGGAACGCTGATTGCACCGCAGCGGCTGGTTGTCCAAGGTCCGCACCGAGCCGCCTGCGCTTTCCACTAAAGCGGCGCCCGCGGCCACGTCCCACTCGTGCTTCGGGGTGAGAGTGAAGGTTGCATCCGCTAAACCGGCTGACACCAGGGCGAGCTTGTATGCCACCGATCCCATGGGGCGAACCTGGAAGGCGGCATGCTCGAACTGTTTCCACTCGCCACGTTTGGTTTCGCTGCGGCTGGCGAGGATGACGGCGCCTTCGAGTTTGGACCTCTGGCTGGCGCGGGCAGGCTTTCCGTTGTAGGTCACTCCGGAATCGAGCGAGCCCAGAAATATTTCCCCCGTGGCGGGATTGCAGATGCCTCCGGCGACGGCGCGGCCATTCTCAACCAAAGCGACCGACACGCAAAACTCCGGAATGCCGGCGACGAATTCGCGGGTGCCGTCGAGCGGATCGACCACCCACACCCGGTTCTTTTCGAGGCGCGTGAGGTCGTCGACACTCTCTTCCGACAGCCAACCTTCGTCGTCCCCGAGTAACTCTTTGCGGAGTACGGCATCGACGGCTGTGTCGGCTTCGGTAACGGGGTCATGGCCAGACTTGTATTCCGCTTCAATTTCGCCCGGAGTGAAGCGCTGGAAGATCACGCGCGCCGCCTCCAGCGCGGAGCGGATACGTTCGAGAATCTCAACCTGGGAGTGCGGGTTCATCAGAATGACAGCACATCAAGAATTCAGCAGACGCGGCGCTCAGGCCCAAAGCATACGGGCGCCGGTCGCCAGCAGAACGGTGCAAAGAATACGACGCAACCAGGGTACAGGAACACGCGTACTCAAGTGGGAGCCGACCAGGCCGCCCGGGATTGACCCGATGACGAGGGTAGCGACCAGCCGCAGATCGACGTTGCCAAAGTGGAATTGCAACAGGCTGGTGACGCCGGTGAGGGCGACGGCATGCACAATGTCAGTGCCCACCATGACTTTCGGCGGGAAGCTGTACAGCAAGAGCAAGAGCATCATGATGATGCTACCCGAGCCTACCGAGGTCATACCCACCAGAAAGCCCGCCAGCAGGCCGATTGCCGACATACCGGCAAAACTCTTCATCGTGGGCGGCCGGTTGACAACGCGCTCTTCGATCTGGCTCTGGAAAAATAGAAGCGTGGGGATGCAGACCAGAAGCAATCCCACTGCTGTACGAATGAAGCTGTTGACGCCGTTTCCATGGGCGCTGCGCAGGTAAGCGAGTAAGTTCACACCCAGGATTGACCCTGGAATGCTGCCCGCGGCGAGGGCCAGAACCACCCTGCGCCGTACCGTGCCCTTGCGCAAGTGCATCCAACCGGAACCGATTTTGGTGACGAAATTGAAGGCAGCGTCGGAACCCACGGCAAGAATCGGCGGAACTCTCAGGCCGAAGATCAGGATGGGCAACAGCAGCACGCCGCCCCCGACCCCGGTCATACCGATCAGAGTGCCGACCACGAAACCCACTAAAATCTTAAAGGCAATATCCATAGAAAACGGCCACAGCTTGCCGGCTTTGAGTCTCTAGGTGAGGCTCAGGCCGATGCTCCGTTGATGCCGATGAATCCTTCACGCTCCAGGTGCAAAATGATCTCCTGCGCGGCTTCCTCGGGAGACAGATCGGCGGTATTGATGGTGACTTCCGCATCCTTTGGTTCTTCGTAGGGATCGGAAATACCGGTGAACTCCTTGAGAATTCCGGCCCGCGCCTTGGCGTAAAGACCTTTGCGGTCGCGCTGCTCGCAAGTCTCGACCGGGGTGGCGACGTGCACCAGGATGAAGCCTCCCAGCGGCTCGACCATGGCGCGTACATGTTTGCGGGTCGCATCATACGGCGCGATCGGGGCGCAGATGGCGATGCCACCGTTCTTGGTAATCTCCGACGCGACGTAACCGATGCGGCGGATGTTGATGTCGCGGTGCTCCTTGGAGAAGCCGAGCTCCGAGGAAAGGTGCTTGCGCACCAGGTCGCCATCGAGCAGCGTGACCGGGCGGCCGCCGGTTTCCAGAAACTTGGTCATGAGGACGTTGGCGATGGTCGACTTTCCGGAGCCGGAGAGGCCAGTGAAGAAAATTGTGACCCCTTGCTTGTGGCGCGGAGGAAAACTGCGCCGCAATTCCTGCACCACCTCGGGATAAGTGAACCAGCTGGGAATCTCGCTGCCTTCATTCAGCCGGCGTCGAAGCTCGGTGCCGGAGAGATTCAACACGCGCGAGCCCTGGGGCACTTCGTTGTCGGGCACGTAGCGATCCTGATCTTCCAAGTAGACCATCATCTGGAAGGGGACTTGAGTGACGCCGATATCGACTTCGTGTTTCCTGAACAATTCCTGCGCGTCGTAAGGGCCATAGAATGGCTTGCCATTGGCGTCATTGCCGGGGCCGGCATGATCGCGACCGATGATGAAATGCGAGCAGCCGTGGTTCTTGCGAATGAGGGCATGCCAAATGGCCTCGCGCGGACCACCCATGCGCATGGCCAGCGGCAGCATGGAAAGTTTGGCGGTTCCGGCGGGGAATTTCGAAAGCAGCAACTGATAACAGCGTGAGCGGGTGAAGTAATCGACATCGCCGGGCTTGGTCATACCGACGGAAGGATGAATCAGGAGATTGGCTTCAACCTGCTTGGCCGCGCGGAAGGTCAATTCCACGTGAGCCCGGTGCATGGGGTTGCGCGTCTGGAAGGCCACCACGCGACGCCAGCCCAGGCGGGCAAACTCGGAGCGCAGTTCGGCTGGAGTCAAACGCAAGGCGCGAAAATCGTAGTGCGAAGGCGTCTGCAAGCCTTCCACACGGCCCCCCACGTACCAGGGGTGGGCTTTGTTCAACAAATAATCGACTCCAGGATGCACCGCACTGGTTGTGTTGAATACGGATTGCGCCTCATCCTTTTTGTCCGGTTGCCAAACTTCCTCGACCTGCAGGACGGCCAGCATGACGCCTTCAGGATCGCGCAGCGCTACTCTGCCGCCAGGCTTCAAGGATTTGGCAAATTCCTCGGCGACATCCAGTGTGACCGGCATGGGCCACAGAACCCCGCTCGCCAATCGCATGTTGTGGCAAACGCCATCGTAATCGGCCCGGGTCATGAAGCCACGCAGCGGAGAAAAGCCGCCGCTCATCAGCAGTTCAAGATCACAAATCTGTCGGGCCGTCAGGTCCCACGACGGCCACTCGCGGGAGTGCGCTTTGAGTTCGCTGCGTTTTTCAGGGTCGACGATCAGGTCGATGAGTTCGCCCCCGTGCGGGGCAATGAGGTGACTAGTTGGAGCGGTCAAATCCTTGAACCTCCCAGGTTCTCTATATTCTTTCTGAACTTCTTGCCTGATGTTTCCAGACGGCATGACTTCGATGGTCCACGCTTGCAGACGCTGAAGGGGAGAGCGGAACTCCAGCACAATGTCTTTCAGATTACTACTTCAACCGAAGCCGCACAAAATTCAAAACCATGTAGTTCCGGTGAATTGCGATGCAATTAGCATACCCTTGGAGGAGGCAAAGCTTTTGTATCTTATTGCAAATAAAAGGTACACAAGTAACGGCTTCTTGCGCGGCCAAGGACCATCGCCAATGTGAAAATGTTTGCGACAAAGCGGTCAAAGGAAGTCTGCCCATTTGAAGGCATACGCTCCTCTTCATGGAGGGCTCAATTTCCGGTGTTGGGCGCTTGCTTCTGTTGCGGAGATTCAGAAACCCGTTGCTCCGTAGCGTAAGCGGGTTGGACTTTGACCAAGGGTTCCTTGACTGAGTATTTCAGCAGGCACCACAGAGCGCGTACGCCGTCGCGCCAGCCGATCTTCTTGCCTTCTTCGTAAGTCCGTCCCCAATAGCCGATGCCGACCTCGTAAATGCGCAATCGCCGCTTGGCGACTTTAACCGTGATTTCGGGCTCGAACCCAAAGCGGTCTTCCTCGATGGGAATCGACTGGATGACCTCGCGGCGGAACGCTTTGTAGCAAGTTTCCATATCGGAAAGGTTGATGTTGGTCAGGCAGTTGGAAAGCAGAGTCAGTAGGAAGTTGGCGACCGAATGCCAGAAGTAAAGGACACGATGTGGCCGGCCACCTTGAAAGCGGGAACCATACACCACGTCAGCTTTACCCTGGATGAGAGGATCCAAGAGTACGGGATAATCCGCGGGATCGTATTCCAAGTCCGCGTCTTGGATGATGACGAAATCGCCGATAGCCTCTTTGATGCCGCGGCGGAGCGCGGCGCCCTTCCCCATATTGCGTTCCTGCAGAAAAATTCGCACTTGGGAATATTGGCGTTGCAACTCAATCAGGACTTCTCTTGATCCATCATTCGATCCGTCATCGACGCACAAAACTTCCAGTTCGAGCGGAACCGCGACCACCCGCTCCACCACTTGGCGCAGCGTCGTGCGCTCATTGTAAACCGGGATGACAACCGACAATCTCATGTGGAAGCCGACAACGCCAGAGTAGTCTAAAGCAAACCCGGCCCCGTCACGCACTTGATTTCGCCAGCCTCGCGGGGTTGGTTCAAGCCCGGGGAAATCGTGTTGAAATCCTGTGGAAACCCTTGTCCGGAGGCAAGTTCAGGGGGACCTCCAGCACGAGCCGGTCGCGGTCACAATGGCCCGGAAGATGTAATTAGTTCCTGCCAAGGTACCGGTGGGAGGGAATTTTGTCCTAAGGCCTTCCCCTTAGCATGAGAGCGTGCAATTCGAGAGCCTTCGCAACCGTCAGGTGAAGCGAAAAGTTGGGAGGTTACCCTCGTTGCCCGTGTCGGCCTGACCGATGGAGTGGGGCTACGGAGTGAGCAGCTACGCACAGGTGCAGAGGCCTTATTTTATGCGTATTTCATGCATTTTTTTGTCTCCATGATTTGCTTTGCCGAGGCTACAGGCATCTCGCGACCGTCCTTCAGGCTTTCACCTTAGGCAGGTTACCCACCCTAGGACCGGCTGTGGAAATTCGATTTTTATGAAGAACGCGCAGGGTGGCAGCGTGAATGCTATGAATTTTAATAATCAACCTATGTTTAGTTTGTGGGGGGCATTTTGCTGCTGGCCTGCCCGGCGGGCGGCAGTTCCATGCAAGGGGCGTCGATCAAGGGAGGGAAGTCGTTATGAAGGAGCAGTCGGTTCGTCTAGGTCCGCGGGAGCAGCAGATTACCGAATTGCTGCTGCAAGGTTGCGATAACACGGAGATCGCAAAGCAGCTGAAAATGGCTCGGCGCACGGTGAAGGCCCACTTCAATCGTCTTTTTCTACGGTTTGGAATTAACACTGGAATCAAACGAGTAAAACTCGCAACTCTCTTATATCGGAGGCAACTATGCTCGGAAGCGAGCGTTACGGAAAACGAATCCCCAGCGAACGAGAGCAACTTGTTATCGAGCTCGTCGCTCAAGGACTCAAGAATCGCGAAGTCGCCCAAAGCATCGGAACCACGGAGCACGTCGTCAAGAACTACCTTCGCGTCATCTACGACAAACTCGGACTCTGGAACCGGGTTGAACTCGCCCTCTGGTACGAAGCCCGCCGCCACGAAGGCACAGCCAACGCATGAGGGGCTTGAGAGCTGGGAAGAAAGCATCCTGGAGCTCAATCAGGTGGCGATGAACGGGCGCCCCATGGAATCATGAGCGTCGATTCGATCTGAAATCATAGGAAGTAAGCAAGAGGCCTCCGCGCCACGCGGAGGCCATTTTTGTTGACGCATTCTCTTTTATTGGCAGCCGCCGGATTCGATGGTGCGCAGTTTTTCGGAGGCACCCGGGACGTCTTTCCGGGCTGCGGCCGTCAGCAGAATCCTTGCCTGGTCGCAGCTCTTGGAAACGCCGTCGCCACGCATATAGAGATCCGCCAGCAGCAAGTCGGCGCGCGCATTCTGTTTGGCCACCGCTTTCCAAAGCCAGGTTGCCGCGACAGAACTGTCCTTCGGTATGCCGTGTCCCTCGAGATAACGTTGCGCGAGTTGCAATTCCTGCGCGCCCGCTGCGCTTGCCCGGGTTGCTTGTGAGTCTGAAGCCAAAGTCACCGTTCCCGCTCGGGAATCCGTGCTGGGCGCCACTCGATGTTTTTGGTTATCAATGTTCTGAGCAATTGGGGTTTGAACTGACTTTTTCGCTTGCGGCTGAATTTCACGCGGCGCGGGCTGCTGAGCGAGAGGCTCGGCTGGTTGCGCTTGCTGGGCTGTCTCCGCGGGCGGCGCAGCCGGCTGAGGCTGCGGACTCACGGCTGCTGGCCGGGCTGCAAGCAGGGACTGCGCCCGCC
>Ga0209415_10001341_pt1 | contig 47095 bp, 42 predicted proteins | sample PeaSoiSIISIP2007_FD_187696 | JGI IMG/M metagenome (GOLD analysis project Ga0209415, IMG submission 187696) | Peat soil microbial communities from Weissenstadt, Germany - SII-SIP-2007 (SPAdes) (version 2) | ecosystem: Environmental > Terrestrial > Soil > Wetlands > Peat | place: Germany... | reverse complement strand
CACACCTCGCGGCGATCAATCCTTGGGAAGGATTGAGCGATATGTATCGCGAATTCACCTACCATGGCGGTATCCCGGAAAGGCTTTTCGCGCCGATCTGGCACAGAACGGTTTCCTACTCCTTGGGCCGGGTAGAAGACGTGCCGAATATGACGAAAGAGCACCCATTTTTTGACGAGTACTGGGCCACCAAGGTCGCCGATTTTTCACGGATCGAGGTGCCGGCCTACGTGGTGGCAAGCTGGACCGATCAGGGCCTGCACACCCGCGGAACGCTGGAGGGATTCAAGAAAATCTCGTCGAAGCACAAGTGGCTTGAAATCCACGGTCGGAAAAAATGGGAATATTTTTATCAACCGGAGAACGTGGAGAAGCAACGAATCTTCTTCGACCATTTTCTCAAAGGGATCAAAAATGACGTGTTGGACTGGCCCAAGGTCCGGCTCGAAATCCGCGAGCGGTATTACGTTGGGGCGTCCAGGAACGAGAACGAATGGCCGTTGGCGCGCACGGCGTACACCCGGCTTTTCCTCGATGCGCGCAGCGGATCGCTTAGCGCAACGCCGGTATCTGCCGAATCGCAGCTTAGCTACGACACCGCCTCAAACGGAACCCGCTGCCCGTCGGCTTACCGCTGCGAGCGGGCACAGTTCGACTATATTTTCCCCGAGACCACCGAGCTGACCGGGTACATGAAGCTTCGGCTCTGGGTCGAGGCGATCGGGGCCGACGACATGGATCTCTTCATCGCCATCCAGAAATTGGACCGAAACGGTAAGTACGTCCCGCTCGCGGGTTTCAGCGCGTTGGAGGACGGTCCCGTTGCGTTGGGCTGGTTGCGCGTCTCCCACCGGGAGCTCGACGAAAAGTTATCGACGCCCTATCAGCCCTGGCTGTTGCACCGTCGGGAGCTGAAGCTGGAGCAAGGCGTTCCGGTGCCCGTCGAAATCGAAATATGGCCCTCGGGAACGCTGTTCGCTGCCGGCGAGGGGCTCCGCATCGTCGTGCAAGGAGACGACATTTACCGGTACGGCTCCTGGGTCATGGTGGCGGGACACCCGCGGACGATAAACATGGGGCCACACGTGATCCACACGGGAGGCAAATACGATTCTCACCTTCTGGTTCCGGTCGTCCCGCGGGGCGCTTGACTCGAACAGCTACGGCCGCTCCTGAGACATGCCCCGCCGCCCGCGCTACTCCTAGCGATCGACCCGGTCGAGGTGCTCCCAGAAGACGAGCCGCGCGCGGATCGCGATCAGCAGACGGTCGAGGCAGAAACCGATGATAGCGACCGCGGCGATGCCAGCCATCGACGACGCATTGTCGAAGGACACCGACTGGTAGCTGATGTAGTAGCCTAAGCCGACGCTCTCGCCGATCATCTCCGCCAAAATGACGACGATGAAGGCGACCGGCAGCGCGATCCGGATGCCGGCGAAGATGTCGGGCGCCGCCGCCGGCACCACCACCCGCCAGAACAAACGCAGCGGCCGGGCGCCCATGTTGAGGGCAGCGCGCAGATAGGCGGGCTCGACGCCGCGAATGCCGAAATAGGCGTTGACCGTGATGGGATAAAGGCATTCGAGGAAGACCAGCGCCACCTTGGAGCCGCTGCCCAGCCCGAAGATGAAGATGAAGATCGGATAGAGCGCGATCTTCGGCACGGGATAGCTGAAGCTGAAGACCGGCTCGAACACCGCTTCGAAGAGCCGCGCTCGCGCCATCGCGGCGCCCAAGGGAATGCCGACCGCGACCGCCATGCCGAATCCAGCGAGCGCCCGCCACAGCGAGAAGCTGGCGTGATAGACAAGATCGCCATTGAGAAGCGCGGCCCAAAAGGCGGCGCCGATGTCGGCGAGCCCCGGCGCCAAGAGCTGCGGTATGAGCCCGGCGCGGGAGACGATCTCCCAGGGGACCAGCAGCGAGAGCACCGCGCCCGCCCGCACGAAACCTTCTGCTAGCTGCCGCGCGTTCACCGCCGGCTCCCCGCATCGGGCCGTCCCGCGAGCAGCCGCTGGCGCAGCGCGAGCAGGCCGCGGTCGGCCGCGAGCCCGATGATGCCGATCGTGAGCAGCGAGGCGTACATGATGTCGAAACGCAAATTGTTTTCGGCGACGATGATGAGGTAGCCCAACCCTGAGCGCGCGCCGATCATCTCCGCCGCGAACAGCACGATAAAGGAAAGCGCCAGCGCGATGCGCAGGCCCGTGAGGATCTGCGGCAAGGAAGCGGGGAAGACGACGCGCCAGAACACCCGCCAAGGCGAGGCGCCCATGTTGAGCGCGGCCCGCAGGTGACTGAGGGCGACGCCTTTGGCGCCGTAATAGGAATTGATGAAGGTGGGATAGAACACGGCGGTGATGATAATGACGATCTTCGAGAGATCGCCGATCCCGAACCACGCCATGAGGATCGGCAGGATGGCGATCTTGGGAACGGGATAGGTCAAGGAAATGATCGGGTCGAAATAGAGTTCGACCGCCCTGTTGACGCCGGCCAAGAGCCCAATGAGCGTGCCGGCCACGGCACCGACGGATAGCCCGATTGCGACGCGAAAGAGGCTCGCCGCCATATGCGTCCACAACTCGCCGTCGGCGGCGAGGCGAGCCAATGTCACGACGATGGCGCTGGGCGCAACGAGATAGTCGGGCGCGTTGCCCGATTGCGTGAGCCACTCCCATAGCGCGACCACCAGACTCCAAATGCCGAGGCCGAGCAGCCGGCGGCCCAGTGGCGAGTCCCAGAGCCGGTCGGAACCCGGCGCGGCCGCGGCCGAGCCCGCCGCCGACGAACTCGCTCGGCTCATGCCGATGGAGCTCGGCTCATCAGCACCTCCTCGCGCAGGAGATCCCAGATCAGGTTGCGATAGGCGGTATATTCCGGCGACTTCCGTACCGTCGCCGCACGCGGCCGCGGCAGATCGATCGCGACAATGCGCTTCAGACGTCCGGGGCGCGCGGTGAACAAGATCACGCGGTCGGCGAGATAGATCGCTTCGTCGATATCATGCGTCACGAACAGCACGGTCTTGCGCCCGAGCGGCGCGCGCTGCCAGATCTCGGTGAGTTCATCCTGCATCAGCTCGCGTGTCTGCGCGTCGAGCGAGCCGAAGGGCTCGTCCATCAGCAAGATGCGCGGCTCGAAGGCGAGGACGCGCGCGAGCGCCACCCGCTGCTTCATGCCGCCGCTCAGCTCGCTCGGATAGGCGTCGCGGAAGGCGGCGAGGCCGACCAGATCGAGATAGCGCTCGGCGATGCGCTCGCGCTCGGCGCGCGGCAGGCCGCGCACTTCGAGCCCCCAAGTGACATTGCCGATGACCGAGCGCCAGGGAAAGAGCGCGAAGTCCTGGAACAGCATGCCGCGATCGGGCCCGGGCCGGCGGATCGGCGCGCCGTCGAGCACGACCGTGCCGGCGGTCGGCGTCTCGAAGCCGGCGACGAGGTGAAGCAATGTGGTCTTGCCGCACCCGGACGGCCCGACCAAGGCGACGAACTCGCCTTCCTCCACGGCGAGGTCGAAGCCGCCGATCGCGACCACGGTACGGCCGGCCCGGCCGAACTCCTGCCGCAGGCCGGTGATCTCGAGCTGTGCCATCGCCGGCCCGTTTATAGCCAAGCCGCAGCGCCAATCCAATTCGGAACCCCTCCCGCGGGCCTGCGCGATACGAGGCATGCGCCGGCGGCCGCGCCGGGCTATAATGCAAACGGCCAATTGGGAGAGGATGGGCTATGAGCGAACCGATCTGGAACCAGTTTCTCACCGAGCGCGACAAGCAGGTCTTCGCCGCCGCCGGCTATGGCGCGCGCGGCGGTTACGGCAAGCGGCCGGCGCTCCTGGTGATCGACGTCAACTACAATTTCTGCGGCGACAAGCCGGAACCGATCCTGGAGTCGATCAAGCGCTGGCACAATTCCTGCGGCGAAGAGGCCTGGAGCGGCGTCGCAATCATCAAGCGTCTCGCCGATTCCTGCCGCGGTAAGGGCGTGCCCGTCATCTATACCACCGGCGTACGCCGCGCCGATCATTGGGACGACGGCGGCTGGGCATGGAAGAATTCGCGCACCGCGGAGGAGGCGCCGCACGCCAAATCCAATCTCGACGGCAACGCGATCGTGCCGGACATCGCGCCGGGACCCAAGGACATCGTCATCTTGAAGCAGAAGCCGAGCGGCTTCTTCGGCACGTCGCTGCAGAGCTATCTGACGCTTCTGGGCTGCGACAGCGTGCTGGTGACGGGCACGACGACGAGCGGCTGCGTCCGCGCCACGGTCATCGACGCCTTCAGCGCCAATTTCCGGGTCACCGTCGTCGAAGACGGCTGCTTCGACCGCTCGCAGGCCTCGCATGCGATCAATCTCTGCGACATGCATGCGAAATACGCGGATATCGTGGGCAGCGACGACGCCCTGGCTTATATCCGCGGCTTGAAGCCCGGCATGTTCGATCTGCCCAAAGGCGCCACCTCCGGGCTATCGACGGCGGCGGAGTAAGCCGCGCATCCGGGATTGCCGGCCGTCGACGCGCCGCGCCTCAGGCGAGGAGCGCCGCCGCGAAGGCGCTGGCGATCGCCTCCTTGCTCTTGCCCGCGCGAAGCGCATCGCCGATGACCTGGACCTTCTGACCGGGACGCGCCAGCCGGCGCAGCGAATCGCCGGTTGCGGCGCGGGCCCGGTCGTAGAACCAGTTCCGGAACCCCGGCGCGGCGAAGCCGCGCCGCAGGCCGGGCCACCGCGCGATGCCGAGATCGAGCAGCGGCGCGACGAGCCAGTCGAGGCCGAAGCGATAGCGCGCCCCGGTCGCGATCACCAGCCGGTCGAAGGACGCAAGCAGCTCGGGCGACCGGGTGATTTCGGCGCCGTAGCGGAAGGTTACGCCCTGGCGCGTGCAGGCGAGAACGAGCTGATCGATGAAGCGCGCGAAGGCGGCCTCGGACGCCTCGACCTCTTGGAAGAGCGGCGCTTTGCCGGCATAGCGGAAGGCGCCGCCGGCGCGGTCATCGCGCTCGAACACCGTGACCGCATTCGTTGCGGCGACGAGCGAGGCGTAGGTGAGACCGGCCGGGCCGGCGCCGATGACGGCGATGCGCTCGCCTTGCGGCGGTCGCGCTGCGCGGAATTGGTTCTCCCTTCCCGCGGCAGCATTGACGACGCAGCCGAGGCGCGCGCCCGCCCGCATTTCGTCGATGCACGTGTTACAGGCGAGACAACGCCGCGCCGGCTCGCCTCGGCGGAGCTTCTCGACCCATTCGGGATCGGCGATCAAGCTGCGGCCCAGTGCGATGAAATCGGCCTTGCCCTCGATGACCGCCGCCTCTGCGATCGCGGGATCGTCAAGCCGCCCCACCGCGATCACGGGAACAGAGACCGCCTGTTTGACGCCGGCCGCGTAAGCAAGGAACGTCGCCTCGGGCAGCGCCATCGGCGGAACCATCATCGCTGCCGAGGGAAACGAGCGATAGTGGCCCGCCGTCACATGCAGCGCATCGGCGCCCGCAGCGGCGGCCCAAACCGCGATTTGCCTGCCTTCCTCGTAGGACACGCCCTCCGGAAAGAAATCGTCGACCGAGAGCCGGTATGAGACGGCCATGCCGGGAGCCGCCGCCTTGACCGCGCGCAGAACCTCGAGGCCGAAGCGCGCGCGGTTCTCCAGCGAGCCGCCATAGCCGTCGGTGCGGCGATTCTCGGCGGGCGTCGCGAATTGCGAGATGAGATATCCGTGCGCCGCATGGATCTCGACCGCATCGAAGCCCGCCTGCTGGGCGCGCAGCGCCGCGGCCGCGAAGGCGGTGATCGCCGCGGCGATCTGCGGCTGCGTCATCTCAATGGGAATGACGGTCACCATCGTCGTCTCGAAGACCGGATAGGGAATGGCGGAGGGCGCCACCGGCGTCTCGCCGCAAATGTCGCGGCGCGTGTGCCCGCCGGCATGGCCGAGCTGGATCGCGGCCTTGGCGCCGCCGGCGTGGATCGCGGCGACGAGACGGCTCAGTCCCGGCAGGAAGCGGTCGTCGTAGATGCCGAGCTCGCACCGGCGATGGCGGCCGACGCGCTCCGGCGAGGCCATCTCGACCGTGACCAGACCGACGCCGCCCCGGGCGCGCGCGGCGTAATAGGCAATGGTGTCCTCGCTGAGCTGGCCGTCCTCGTCCGCCGTGCGCGTCGTCATCGGCGGCAGGACGATGCGATTGCGGATCTCGACCGTGCCGATGCGCGCGGGCGTCAACAGGATGTTCATCGCGCGGCGGGGCTTTCGCTCCGCGTGCCATCATGCCAGGATGCGCGGCCCTTCATCCTGCCGTGAGCCATGCTATCGGTCCTCATCTTGTTCATCGCGGGCTTCGCCGGTGGTGTGCTGATAGCCATAGCAGGAGGCGGCAGCTTCGTCACGTTTCCGGCTCTCCTGTTCGCGGGCGTGCCGGCGGTCGCCGCCAATGCATCGAGCACGGTTGCGCTGCTGCCCGGCAATTTGTCGAGCGCCTGGGCGTACCGACACGATCTCTTGGACATCAGCGAGATCAACGTCAAGGCCTTCGCCGCGACGGGGCTCGTGGGCGCGCTCTGCGGCGCGATGCTGCTCTTGGTCCTGCCCGGCTCGATCTTCGCGCGGCTGGTGCCGTGGCTCATGCTCTTCGCGACGATCGTCTTCGCGGTCGGCAATTTCGCGCCGCTCGGCGTGCTGCAGCGCCTGCGCATCGGCAACCGCGCTGCGCTGGTCATCCTCTTCCTCATCGCCGTCTATGGCGGGTTTTTCGGCGGCGGCCTGGGCTTCCTGATGCTCGCGGCCCTGACACTTTTCGGCATGCGCGACATCCATGCGATGAACAGCGTCAAGCTCGTGCTGACCTTGCTCATGACCGTGACCGCCGTCGCCACCTTCGTGACGGCGAATGTCGTCTATTGGACGGAAGCCATGCCGATGCTCGTGGGATCGCTCTTCGGCGGCCATCTCGGCGTGCGCGTCGCCAAGCAGGTCGATCAGCACTTGCTCAAGGCCATCATCGCCGCGCTGGGAGCCGGCCTGACCTTCTATTTCTTCTGGCGCGGCGCCTGACCAGGGGGCGCGGCTATTTCTGCGCCTCGAAGACCTCCTTCGCCAGATTCACCGCCGTCATCGCCGTGGGCCAACCGGAATAGAAGGCCAAATGGGTGATGACCTCGATGATCTCGTCCTTGGTGAGGCCATTGGCGAGCGCGCGCTCGAGATGGCCGCGCAGCTGCTCCGGCCGATAAAGCGCGATCAGGGCCGCAACCGTGATCAGGCTGCGGTCGCGCTTCGACAGGCCGGGCCGCTCCCAAACGTCGCCGAACAGTACCTTTTCGGTGAGCTCGATGAGCTTCGGCGCGGTCGAGCGAAGCTTCTCGCGCGCCTCAACCGCTGACAATGTCGCCATGCTATTCCTCCTTCGGGCTGTTGCCGGACGCCGGGTCAGTGCTTTGCCGCCACGCCCTCGTAACTGATCCGCCACACCGTCTCGGACGCATCGTCGCTGACCAGGAGCGCGCCGTCGGCGGCGACATCGACGCCGACCGGCCGGCCCCAGACCCGGCCGGCCTTGGTGACGAGGCCGGTCATGAAGTCGTCGTACTCGCCGGTGGGCTTGCCGTGATCGAGCCGCACGCGCACCACCTTGTAGCCGGTCCGCTGCGCCCGATTCCACGAGCCGTGAAAGGCGACGAAGAGGTCGCCGCGATAGGCAGCGGGAAAGCGATCCCCGGTATAGACCGCGAAGCCGAGCGGCGCCGAATGCGGCTGCACCAGCACGTCCGGCACCAGCACTTTGCCGGCAAGCTCGAGATGCTCGCCCTGGTGCCGCGGGTCCGGATGGTCGCCGATGTAGTACCAGGGCCAGCCATAGAACCCGCCGGCCGTGACGCGCGTGACGTAGTCGGGCGGAAGATTGTCGCCCATGCCGTCGCGCTCGTTCACGGTCGCCCAGAGATCGCCGGTGTCGGGATGAAATCCGATCGTCACGGCATTGCGCAGGCCGGAGGCATAAATACGCATGTCACTGCCGTCGGGATTGAATTCGAGGATGTCGGCGCGGTCGGTCTCGATGCTCATCCCGCTCTCGGCATCGTTGCTGCCGGAACCCACGGACAGCAGCAGCTTCTTGCCGTCGGGCGTGAAGACGATGTCGCGAGTCCAGTGGTGTCCCACCGGCACTTTCGGCACGACCGTTTCGGCCGGGCCGCGCGCCGCGAGATCGCCGTTGCGATAGGGATAGCGCAGGACCTCGCCTTCGGTCGCGACATAAACATATTGCGGATCGGGGCCGGGCGGAAAGAAGGCGATGCCGTAAGGCCGGTGATCGAGGCGATCGGCGAACACGCTCGGGCTCTGCGCCTTGGTCGCGCCAGGGGCGGCGCGCACGACGCGAAGGCGCGCGGCGCCGCTCTCGGCGATGAAGATGTCGCCGTTGGGCGCGGTCTTCATCTGCCGCGGCGTCCGGAGCCCGGTGAGGAAGGCCGAGACGCTGAATCCGGGCGGGACGGCGGGCGCGGCCTCCTCCGGCCGCGGGACGATGGTCGGGCCGTTGGTGACGCCCCCCGTCGCGTAGGGATGGGGCAGGTCGGTGGCGCGGATGAGCCGCCTCACCCCCGGCGCATCGCTCGTCCAGTCGCCGAAAGCCGCCTGCCCCGTGAGCAAGGAATCCACCGCGACGGCGGCCGGCGCTGCTGCGATCGGCGCTGCGATGGCCAACGCCGCCGCCGCGGCAAGCCATCCGGCATCGGCGGAATTTCGCTTGGTCATGAGCGCCTCCGCCCTTGTCGCGCAGTCGCGATCGCACTCACTCGACGAGCGCGATCGCCTCGATCTCCACCGGGATTTGCGACGGCAAGGACGACATGCCCACCGCGGAGCGCGCGTGCCGCCCGGCCTCGCCGAAGACTTCGACGAAGAGGTCGGAGCAACCGTTGATGACCTTGGGATGATCCGCGAAGCCGGGCACGGCATTGACCATGCCCAGCACTTTCACGATGCCCTTGACGCGATCGAGATCGCCGAGTTCCTGCTTCATCACCGCGATGAGTTGGAGGCCGACCGCACGCGCGTGCTGATAGGCCTGCTCCAGCGCGATCGTGTCGCCGACCTTGCCCGCGACCGGCCCCGGCCCGCGTCCCGACAGGAACAGGAGATTGCCCGCGCGCTTGGCGGGAACGTAGTTCCCCATCGGAGCGCCAATCGGCGGCAAGGTCAGCTTCAGCTCTTGCAGGCGCTTTTCGACGAGCATGTCGGTCTCCCGATCCAATTGTGGCGGTGCTTCCGCTGCAGTTGAGTACGGCTGCCATGACGCGTCAAGCCTGCCGCGGGCGACGCGTCGCGGTCCGGAGCAGCGCGAGCATTGGTCATTGTCAGCCCCCTCAAAGTGGTATTTAATCGCCCGACGGCTTGGTTCCCCGCAGCGCGCTAGCCTTCGCCGGTTCCAAGGCCCTGCAACCTATCTGAATGATCGTGCTGCCTTTGGCCATGCCTCTTCGTGTTTCCTCTCGTGCCTGCGGGGCATCATGATTTCCGCGACCTCGCAAGCGTCCTCCGGCGCTTTCGCCACCTCCGATGCCGGCTTCGATTATTTCGCCAGCGACTCCCATTACCAGTCGCTGGCCGGACGCATCCTTGCCGCGTTCCGCAACGAACGCAGCTACGTGCTGGTGACGAAGGACGCGCTCACCAACACCGACACCCTGGCCAAGGCCTTGGCCAGGAAGGCGGGGCTGCGTTACAGCGTGGCCTTCGTCGCGTGCCGGCCGGAAATGACCTGCGCCGAGCTGTTGCGGTCCCCGGGGCCGCGCGGGCCGGTCGCGGTGCGCGCCAAGGGCCAGGCCGAGACCAACCTGGCCGCGCGGCAGCCCGCGCCGCTTTACGTGCTCGACGATGCGGATCGTCTGACCTATGAGCAGGTCGAGGAGATCTACGACATTCTGCGGCTCGACGAGCAAGGCTCGCCGGCGGTGGTCCTGGTGGCGCAGGACGGTTTTTTGCCGCGCCTGGAACGGCCGGCGCTGCGCTTCCTGAAGGATGCGTTGGCCGCTCAATGTCCCTTCGTGCAACTCGGGCGCGACGAGGTCGGGCCGTTCATCGCGCAGCAGCTTCGTGCCGCAGGCGCGAGCAAGGCCTTCCCCGCGGAAACGGTCGCGGCGATCGCCGATGTCGCGGGCGGCAATCCGGGGGTGGTGAATAGGCTCGCGCGGCTGGTGCTCGATGCCGCGCCCAGCGCCGCTGCCGCCGCAAGTGCCGCCACGCCGCCCGAAAAGGCAGCCGAGGCCCAGACCCCGCCCGAGAGCCCGGCCAAGAGCCGTACGCCCGAGGGCCGGCATGCCGGCTCTGGCCTCGAGGTCATCGAGGGATCGCGGCAGGGCGCCAAACCGGCCGAGCTGACGCCGCAACCGCCTGCCGCCATCCGCTCGCGCTCCGACTCGATCATCGAAGCCTTCGCCGACGTGCCGCGCGGCGCTGAGGCCGGTCCGGAGCCGCCGCCCCCGCGCAGCCGTCGCCTCGCCGCCTTGCGGGTGCCGGTTGGCATCCTCGTCGCCCTCGCCTATGTCGGCGTGGTGAGCATGGCGAGCATTGCCGTGTTCTGGATCTTCCATCCCTCGACGCCTAGCTTTGTGAGTTCGGGTCCGCGCGACATCGGCATGGCGCTCGACTTGCTGCTGCAAAAGCTTTCCCTCGGCGGCCACAAAGAGGCCGCAACCGTGCCGGCCCCGGTCTCGCCGACGGCGACGGATACCGCGGCTTCCCGCCCGGCCGAGCCAGCTTCCCCAGCAGAAGCGCCGTCTCAAGCCGCGCCGGCGACGGCGACAAGCAACCGCAGCGCCAGCAGCGCGCCAGCGCCAGCACCCGGATCCTCCTCCCCGACAAGCGATCGGAGCGACGCCGCGACGCCGCCGCCCGTGCCGCAAGTCAAGCCGCAGGTCAAGACGACGACCCAATCTGCCGCGCCGCCGTCGCCCGCCCCGGCTCCGGCAGTGGTCGTCCAACCCTTGGCGCCGCTGCCAGAGGCTGCGCCGGCGGTTGGCCCCGCAGCCGAAGCGGTACCATCGGTCGCCGCCCGCGCCGTTGCGACGCCGACCGCCTCCCCGCCCGCTTCCGACTTTGCTGCACCAACCGCTACCGCACCGACGCCAACCGCGGCCGCTCCTGCGCCAACCGCCGCGGTGCCAGCGCCAAGCGCCGCGCTCAAGACCGCTCCGGCCGAGCCTGCCCCGTCCAACCCCGCCGCCTCGACGACGACGACCGTTGAGACCCTTGCCGACACGGAGATCACGGCGCTGCTCGATCGTGGCGATGCGCTGGTCGCGGTCGGCGACATCGTCTCGGCGCGGCTCTTTTACGAGCGCGCCGCCACCGCCGGCAACGCCCGGGCGGCGCTGCTCGAGGGACAGACTTTTGATCCGGCCTATTTGAGCCGAATTGGCGTGCGCGGCGTGCGCGGCGATCCGGACCAGGCGGCGACATGGTATCGCCGCGCCCGCGATCTCGGTGATCCCTCCGCGGAGAGCCGGCTCAACAATTTGGTTACGAAATAGCTGCTACCCTTCGCCGGCGGCGTGGGAGCGCGGCTGGTCGGTTGTGATCGAGATGCAACATGCATGGACGCCTAAGCCAAGGCTGCCGGGAGATTTCCGTCACTCCGCAGCCGACCGTCATCGCCGCGCCGGCGAACGCGCGGCGGCCACCCCACCTCGTGCCAGAACGGTGACCGATATGAACCTCCTGATCTCGCCCCGCCTCCCTGCGGCGACCGCCGTGCTCTCGGCCGTCGTGCTCGCGGCGCTCGTCGCGCTCCCGGCGCGCGCCGCCGACACGCGGCCGGAATCGCCCAACAACAAGGGCGTCGTCGAGCTCGAAACCGGGAGTTCGACCGGCATTTCCGTGCGCATCGCCGAGGATCTCGCCAACATCGTCGACGACGGGTCGACGCGGCGGGTCTTGCCGGTCGTCGGCAAGGGCGCGTTGCAGACCATCACCGACCTCAAGCTCCTGCACGGCGTCGACATCGCCATCGTGCCGACCGATGTCCTCGACTACGCGCGGCAGCAAAAGCTCTATCCCGGGATCGAGAATTCGCTCACCTACATCACCAAGCTCTACAACGAGGAATTTCATCTGTTGGCGCGCCAGGACATCAAGAGCATCGCCGATCTCGCCAACCAGACCGTCAACGTCGACCTGCGCAATTCCGGCACCGCGGTCACGGCCGGCAAGCTGTTCAGCCTGCTCAAGATTTCGGTGACGCCCGCGAATGACGATCAGGCGGTGGCGCTCGAAAAGCTGCGCAAAGGGCAGATTGCCGCGCTCGCCTTCGTGTCGGGCAAGCCGGCGCCGATCTTCCGCGGCCTTGCGGAGATTAACGGGCTGCATTTCATCTCCGTGCCGCTGCGGCCCGAGATAACCGCCGCCTATGTGCCGACGCGGCTCACCGGCAGCGATTATCCCGGGCTGGTGTCGCAGGATCAGCCGGTGGACACGATCGCGGTGGGCACGGCGCTCGTCGTCGCTCCTTTGACGCCCTATTCGGATCGCTACCGCAACGTCGCGAATTTCGTCGATACCTTCTTCACGCAATTCCAGGGCCTGCTCGACCCGGGCCATCACGCCAAATGGAGCGAGGTCAATCTGGCGGCGGACTTCCCGGGCTGGCGGCGCTTTCCGCCGGCCGATGAGTGGCTGAAGCGCAACACCAGCCCGGCTGTCGCGTTGAAGCCGCAGGATTTGCGGGCGATCTTCTCGCGCTTCATCGACGAGCGGCAGCAGGCCACGGGCGGTCAGCCGATGACGCAGCAGCAGAAGGACGACCTGTTCGGCCAATTCGAGCGCTGGCAAAGCGGCCAGCTTCACTGAGGGGTCCATTCCAGGCGACTCGACCCTTTCATAGGAGTTCAATCGTGAATCAGCGCATCACGCGCCGGGCAGCCTCTATGCCGCGTTGGCGGCTTGTCTTCTTCGCATTCGCAACCGTCCTCGCCGCCGCCGCGGCTGCGGCCGCCGAGCCCGCGCCGAAGCACGGCGGCACGCTCGAATTCGCCAGTACCGTCGAGCCGGACAATTACGATTGCCACGCCAATATTTCTTTCGCTTTTCTGCACCCGATCGCGCCGCATTATTCGACGCTGCTCAAATTCGACGACGCCAGCTATCCGCAGATCGTCGGCGACTTGGCAGAGTCGTGGACGGTCGCGCCGGACAAGCGCACCTACAGCTTCAAGCTGCGGCCCAACGTCCTCTTTCACGACGGGTCCCGGCTGACCGCCGCCGACGTGAAGGCGAGCTACGAGCGCATCGTCCATCCGCCCAAAGGCGTCGTCTCGGCGCGGCAGGTTGACTACGGCGCCATCTCCAGCGTCGACACGCCCGACCCGCTCACCGTCGTCTTCCATCTGCAATGGCCGGACGCGGCGATGCTCGCGAACTTCGCCTCGCCCTGGAACTGCATCTACAGCGCCGCCAAGCTCAACGCGGATCCGGAATTTCCCAAGACGCACATCCTCGGCACCGGCGCCTTCGTCTTCGTCGAGCACGTCAAGGGCCAGTACTGGCGGGGCAAGCGCTTCGACAAATATTTTCTGCCGGGCCGGCCTTATCTCGACGGCTATCAGGCGGATTTCATGAAGCCGAACGAGGTCGTGAAGGCGATGGAAGCCGGCAAGATCATGGCCGAGTTCCGCGGCTTCACCCCGACGCAGCGCGACGAGCTGGTCGAGGCCATGGGCGACAAGGTCACGGTCAGCGAGAGCCCCTGGCTCTCGAATCTGACGCTCGTCTTCAACACCAAGCGTCCGCCCTTCAACGACGCGCGGGTGCGGCGCGCGCTCTCGCTCGCCATCGACCGTTGGGGCGCGGCGGAGAAGCTGCAAAGCACGACCTTCCTGAAATACGTCGGCGGCCTGATGCGCCCGGGCTCGAACATGGCGACGCCTGAGGCGGAGTTGGTGACGCTGCCCGGCTTCTCGCATGACATCGCGGCCTCGCGCATCGAGGCTAAGCGGCTGCTCCTCGAGGCCGGAATCCACGATCTCAAGGTGACTATTCTCGTCCGCGACATTCCGATGCCGCACTATGCCGGCGCCGATCTGGTGAAGGACAGCTGGGCACAGATCGGCGTCACCGCGACCGAGGACAGACGGCAGATCTGGGATTGGCAGAAGCAGGTCGATGCCGGCCAGTTCGACGTTTTGCAGGATTTCTCGGGCGACTTCTATGACGATCCCACCATTCAGCTTACCAAATACGTCTCGCAGGATCTGTCGCCCGTTGACTTCTCGGGCGCGACGGATCGCTTCCTCGATGCGCTCTTCATCGGCCAGGCGGTGACCACCGACTCGCGGCAGCGCGCGAAGATCGTCCGCGATTTCGAGCGACATGCGTTGACCGAGGCCTATTCGGTGCCGCTGCTGTGGTGGAATCGCATCGCCGTCATATCGTCCAAGGTCAAGGGCTGGACCATCACGCCGAGCCATTTCATCGGACAGGATTTGACCGACGTATGGCTCAACCAGTGAGCACAATGTTAACCAAGATCTCGACCTTCGATTGATGAGGCGGCCGAATCCGATCGACCGGCGATTGGGCATTCCCACGGCGACTTGCGACTGTTAGTCTGGACCCGTTCCTCGCTTGAGGCCGTACCAGGTTCGGAGTGTCGCGCGACATGAGTTTGGCACCCGCTTCCGCCCGGGCGCAACGCAACGAGTACCAGATTCCCAAGACGATGCGGGCCTGGGTGCTCGGCGATCCGGAACAATTGACCCTCGTGGAGAAGCCGGTTCCGGAGCCGGGACAGGCCGAGGCGCTCGTCCGCATCGACGCCATCGCGGTCTGCGCCACCGATATCGAGATCATCAAGCACGGCGTTCCCGCCTCGATCGGCGGCGGCCTGCCCTTCAATAAGAATTTCACGCCCGGGCATGAATACATGGGTACGGTGGTGAAGCTCGGCCCGGCAGTGGACGAGTTTCAGATCGGCGACCGCATCGCGGTCGAAGTTCACGCCGGCTGCGGCCGCTGCCAGCGCTGCCGCGAGGGCATGTACACCGCCTGCCTCAACTATGGCCATCCCGAGAAGGGCCACCGCGCCAATGGCTTCAGCACGGATGGCGGCTTCGCCGAATACGCCGTCAACAACATCAACACCATGGTCCGCGTGCCGGACGATATGCCGGACGAGGAGGCGACGCTCGTCGTCACCGCCGGGACCGCCATGTACGGCCTCGACGTGATGGGCGGGATCATCGCCGGCGAGGCGGTGGTGGTGACCGGACCCGGCCCCATTGGGCTCATGGGCGTCGGGGTCGCCAAAGCGCTCGGCGCGCAACCGGTGATTCTCACGGGGACGCGCGAGCGCCGACTCGAGATGGGCAAACGACTCGGCGCCGATTACGTGGTCAATGTCACGAACGAAAGCGCGGTCGATGCGGTGCAGCGCATCACCGGCGGCAAGGGCGTGCAGTACGTGCTGGAATGCTCGGGCGCGCCCAATGCGCTCAACGAGGCGGCGCGCATGGTCAATCGCGGCGGGCGCATTTGCCTCGCCGCCTTCCCGAGCGATCCAGTGCCGGTCGATCTGGCCTATCTCGTCCGCAACAACATCTACGTCTTCGGCATCCGCGGCGAGGGCAAGAGCGCAACCCACCGCGCGGCCGCACTCATGGCGCAGAAGCGCTTCGACGCCAAGATGATCCATACGCACACCTTCCCGCTGAGCGAGGTTCCGACCGCAATCAAATACGCGCGCGAGCGGATCGAAGACGCGATCAAGGTCGTCGTGAAGATGCGGAAGAATTGAGCGGGTGAGGTAAGGGGAGGGGTCAGAATGTTGCTGAAGAAGCTCTATGTCCAAGTGCTGATCGGCATCGCTGTCGGCATCCTGCTCGGCCATTTCTATCCGAGCGTCGGCGCCGACATGAAGCCGCTCACCGACGGGTTCATAAGCCTGATCCGCGCCGTCGTGCCGGTGATCATCTTCGGGACCGTCGTGGTCGGCATCGGCAAGATGGGCGACATGCGACGGGTCGGGATCGTCGGCGTCAGGGCGCTCGTCTATTTCGAAGTGGTCTCCACGATCGCGCTGTTCATCGGGCTCGCGGTCGGCAACGTGCTCCAGCCCGGCGCCGGCATGCATATCGACCCGGCCTCGCTCGACCCCAAGGCGGTGTCGGGCTACGTCGCCGGCGCCAAGTCGCTGACCATCGTCGATTTCCTGATGAAGATGGTTCCGACCAATTTGGTCGGCGACCTCGCCAAGGGCGAGATCATGCCGGTGCTGATCATGGCAGTGCTGTTCGGCTTCGCGCTGTGCCGCATGGGCGAGCGCGGCCAGCGGGTGGTGACGATGATCGACGATTTCACCCATGCCATCTTCGGCGTCGTCCGCATCATCATGTACCTGGCGCCGATCGCCGCCTTTGCCGCCATGGCCTTCACCGTCGGCCAGTTCGGCTTCGGCTCGCTCGCGAGCCTCGGCAAGCTGCTCGCCAGCGTATACATCACCCTGATTCTCTTCGTGGTGATCGGGTTCGGATTGATCGCGCGAATCTTCGATCTCCGGGTCTGGAAGATCATCCGTTATTTCAAGGACGAACTCCTGATCGCCTTCAGCGCGACCTCGGGCGAGGCGATGATTCCGCGGGCGATCGTCAAACTCGAGAACATGGGCTGCTCGCAGGAGGTGGTGGGCCTGGTTCTGCCGACCGGCTTCTCCTTCAACATGGACGGCACCGCGATCTATATGAGCATGGCCGTGCTGTTCATCGCCCAGGCAACCGACATTCACCTCAGTCTCGGCCAGCAGCTGACCATCCTCTTTGTGATGCTCTTCACCTCGAAGGGGGCAGCCGGCGTGACCGGCGGCGGCTTCGTGGCGCTTGCCGCGACCATGCCGGTGTTGACCGTGCTGCCGATCGGGGGGCTCACTCTGCTCTTAGGGGTCGAGCGCTTCATGGCGGAAATTCGTGCGGTGACGAATCTCTTCAGCAACATCTTCGCCACCGTGGTGGTCGCGCAGTGGATGGGCGAGCTCGACGAGACGCGGGCGGATCTCGTCCTCAACGGCGGCGTCATGGCCGATCGCCCGGAAGACGCCGTATTCGCTCGCGAGGCGCGGAGCTGAGGCCGGCCGTCCCGCGCTGACCTCGCCCGGCCGACGACGTCCCCTCAGCGCGGCTTCTCGAATTTGAGCACGAACTCGTCGACCGGCACTTTCGGCCGGAAGACCGGTGCGTCGCGCGGATCTTCGGGATGGCGGAGGAAATTGCCTTCGGCGACGAGCTTGAAGCCGGCCGCCTCGACCTCGCGTTTGACGACGCTTTCCTCGATGCGATGAAAGGTGTTGCCGACGGAGGTGCCGTCACCGGGTCGGGCCGAATGATCGGCGATCACGAGAATGCCGCCCGGCTTCAGCGCATCCAAAAGCGCCCGGTCCATCCTGGCGCGATCGACCGGCATGTAGGTCGTATCGTGATACCAGAAGAAGAAGGTGACGAGGTCGAGATTGCGCACCTCCGGCTGCACCGGATCATCATAGGGCCGCACCAGCCGGACGACCGGCTTCATGGCGGCACCGCGCTCGCGCGCATCGAAGCTCGGTTTGGTCCGCTCGGCGATGGTGGCGGCGTCCTGGGCATAGACGACCCCGCTGGGACCGACGACGCGCGCCAGCAATTCGGTGCTGTAGCCGCCGCCGGCGCCCATGTCGAGGACATGCATTCCCGCACGCACGCCGGTGAAGGCCAGGAGCTGCGCCGGCTCGCGGCGCTTGTCGGTCTGGCGATCGGCGTCGCTGCGGTCCGGCGCTGCGACGATGGCGGCATAATCGGGAGCGGCCGGCGTCGGCGCGTCAGCGCAGGCCGCAAGCAGCAGAGTCAAGCCGAGAACGCCGATCGCGGCGTGACGGAGAATGTCGCTGCGGGTGAGCCCGGCCATCGCTACCTCCCTGCTCCAACGGCGGAGTCGTTGCGCGCGAGCCTACTCTATTTCCGGCGGCGGCGGTATGGTGCAGGCCGCCAAATCGATTTGCCGACGCGATGGCGGCCCGAGTAAGATCGCATGCCTGCGGGAATGGGAGAGTGCGATGGCGACGAGATGCAAGATTCTCCTGCGTGGCGCGTTGTCGGCGACGCTGGTTCTCTGGCTGAGCGCGACCAGCTGGGCGGCGGACCGGGTGCGGGTCGGCGTGGCGGCGGTCTATCCGCCCTATTCGATCCCTTACGCCGCCAAGGAATTGGGCTTCTACAAGGACGCCGGGCTCGACGTCGACGTCACGCTCTATCGCGGCTCCTCGCCGGCGCAGGAGGCCATCGTCTCGGATCTCGTCGATGTCATCACCGTTCCGCCCTACGCGGTTGCGCTCGCCATTACCAAGGGCGTGAACGAGAAGATCGTCGCATTCTGCGGCGATCTGCGGCCCTTGGGCTGGTACGTCATGGTGCGCAAGGATTCGCCGATCCAAACCGCCGCCGATCTCGAGGGCAAGACCATCGGCATCGGCGCCACCGGATCGACGACCGACCTCATGGCGCTGGTTGCGATGGCGGAAGCGCATGTCACGGCGCAGCGCATTCCGCTGGGCAATCCCGGCGTCATGCCGGCGCTTAAGGCGAAGCAGATCGACGCGGCCATTGCCTGGCCGCTGCCGAGCTATCAGGAGATCCTGAGCGGCGATTACCGACCGGTCTTCGACTTCGGCAAGATGCAGGGCACGCTCTTGATGAACAGCTGGGCCGCGGCGAATGGGATGATCGACCAGCGCCCGGCCGTGCTGAAGCGCTGGCTCGCCGTCAACGAGAAGACGATCCGCTACATGCAGGATGCGAAGAACGAGGCCTGGACCTTGGCTTTTCTCAAGCGCTACACCGAGCAGGACAATGATCGCGTGATCAAGGCCGCCTATGACGGCTCGATCAAGCCGCTCATTGCCGACCAGTCGGCGAAGCTCGACTGGCTCAAGGATTCGCTCGCGGTGGCGACGCGCTCTGGCGTCCCGAACCTCAAGGGGATCGACGGCATTTACGCGCCCGATTTCGTGCCGTCCTGGTCCGGGACGCATTAGGCCGGGTCTCCGTCCGCCGCTTCAGCCGGGAAAGATTGCCGATGCGCGTCCCGGTCCCGCTCATGCAGACGGTCCTGGGCGCGCTTTTTCTCGGGCTGTGGCAGGCGGCAAGCTCGCTCGGATGGATCGACCCGGATCTGCTGCCGCCGCTCTCGACGGTTCTCGCCGCGGCGGGCAAGATGCTGGCCGATCCATCGTTTCTCGCCAATGCCGGCGACACGCTGCTGCGGGTCGCCGCCGCCTTCCTGATCGGCGCTCCCTTGGCGATCAGCTTCGGACTCTTCGCCGGCGAAAGAGTGCGCTTGCAGCGGGTGATAAGCCCGCTCTTCAACTTCGTCATGGCGGTGCCGCAGTCGATCTTCCTGCCGATTTTCATCTTCCTCTTCGGGATCGGCTTCCCGCAGAAGGTGATCTATGGCATCACCCATGTGATCTTCGTCGTGACGGTGACGGCGATGGCCGCGGTGCGCCAAGTGCCGCGCTCCTACACGCTGGCGGCGCGGTCCTTCGGCTGGAGCCCGGCCGAGATCTATCGCAAGATCTATTTGCCGGCGATGGCGCCCGTCATCGTCACCGGGCTGCGATTGGGCCTCATCTTCGACATCATCGGCGTGCTTCTGGCGGAGATGTATGCCTCGAAGAGCGGGCTCGGCGTGCTGATCTTCCGTTGGGGCGAGGCCTACGACACAAGGCGGACCATGGCGGTCATTCTCGTCGTGTCCTGCGCCACCATCCTGGTCAACGAGAGCATGCGATTCTGGGAGGCGCGGGTCGGAAGCTGGCGCCGGGAGATGGACAGAAATGGCTAGCCCGGGCGCGGTCATCGAAGTCCGCAGCCTCGGCAAGACCTTCGGCGACGGTCCCGGCGCCGTCGCCGCGCTCGAAGACATCTCCTTCACCATCGAAAAAGGGCAATTCGTCTCGCTGGTCGGACCGAGCGGCTGCGGAAAATCGACGCTCCTGCAGATTCTCGCGGGTCTCATCGCCGCGAGTTCGGGCGAAGTACTGATCGAGGGCAGCCGCGTTACCGCGCCCTTGCCCGGCCGCATCGCCATCGTCTTCCAGGACGCAACCCTGCTGCCGTGGAAGACGGCGTTCGAGAACGTGACCTTTCCGTTGGAAGCGCAGCGCGTCCCCAAGCCCACGCGGCAGGCGAAGGCGCAGAGCATGCTGGAGCTGGTCGGGCTCGCCGATTTCGCCGGGAAATTTCCGCATCAACTGAGCGGCGGTATGAAGCAGCGCGTGTCGATCGCCCGCGGCCTCGCCCAGGATCCGACGATCATCCTGATGGACGAGCCCTTCGGCGCGCTCGACGAGCAGACGCGGCTCAAGATGGGCCAGGAGCTCCTGCGCATCTGGGACCGGACGCGCAAGACGATCTTCTTCATCACCCACAGCCTGACCGAGGCGCTCTATTTGTCCGATGTCGTGCTGGTGATGAGCCGCCGGCCCGGACGCATCGTCGATCGGCTCGCGGTCGAGCTGAAGCGGCCGCGGACCTATGACATGATCGGCAGCGCCGAGTTCGGCCAGGCGCGCAACCGCATCTGGCGCACGATCACCGCCGGCGAGGACGCAGCGGCGGCGGCCGGGATGGTAGAATCGTGACCGCGAGGTTGGCTCGGCGCCTGCTGGTCGCGGCGGTGATCCTCGGGCTGTGGGAGTTCGTGCGCCGCGCCGGGCTGGTGAGCGCGGTCATTCTGGCATCGCCCAGCGAGATCTATCTCGCCTTCCTCAGTTCCGGCTCCGAGTTCCTGCTCGCCTTCCGCGTGACGCTCGGCGAGATCGCGGTCGCGATCGTCATCGCCTGGACGCTCGGGCTGATAGCGGGCCTCTTTCTCGGAACCGCCGCCTATGCCGCTGCCGTGATCGGGCCGCTGCTCTCGTCCTTGTTCGCGATCCCGCTCATCACCTGGTATCCGCTGCTGATGATCTGGCTCGGCATCGGCTCGACCTCGAAGATCGCCTATGCCGCGCTCTCCGGCTTCTTCCCGATCGTCCTCAACACCCTCAATGGCGTCCGCCAACTCGACCGGCAATATGTCCGCTTCGGCCGCTCGATCGGTTGCTCGCACCTTGCCATTCTCTTCAAGATCATGCTGCCGCTCGCCTTGCCGTCGGTGCTTTCGGGGCTGCGCATCGGCACGGCGCTCATCGTCATCGGCGTCATCGTCACGGAGATGCTGGCGTCGGTGGGCGGCATCGGCTTCTGGATCACCTACCACCGCAATCTCTACGACACCGGCCAGGTCTATCTGGGAATCCTGCTGTCGCTGATCTGCGTGCTCGTCGTCAACCTGACTCTGTCCCGCGTCGAACGCCGCTTCGGCGCATGGCGCGAGAGCGAAGCGCTCGAGCGCTAGGCATCACTCGTAAGGCTCGGCGTTCCATCCGCCGCGCTCTCTTGTCGGGCTTCCGGCGGGAGGCTCGTCGCACTATAAGAGCACGCTCGAATGAAACCGGACAAGCGGAGGCCGAGCGATGGACGCGCCTGCGACTTCATCCAAAGCCGATGCGGCCGCTCGGCTCGAGCAAGCCGGCCTGCCGCGGGATGCGGTCGCTGCTTGGCGCGACGGCGAGCCCGCGGTGACCGGCGACTACCGCCGCGATGCCGACGCCTTCGCGCGCGCCTGGCGCATCGGCGCCGAGCTCTTGGCGCGATTGCCGCGAAAGCCGGCGCGCTCCCCGGAAGCGGCAGCAGCGGCGGAGATCACCCTGCAGAGCGGGCGTCAGTCCCGCGACCGTTTTCTCGCGGCTCATGTCGAGCCCATCTATCGCGCGCTCACCAAGGATTACGCGTCTTTCGTCCGGGTGGAGCAGTTGGTCTATGACGCCGCCGCGCTGGTGCCGGGGCTAGTGCCCGACCGCAAATTGGTGGCGGCGGAAGGCGAATTCGCGCAGCAGCACAAGGACGGCATCGAGATCGATCAGGGCATCTTTCTCGCGCGCGTGCTGGCGCATCCGAAGGCGGGCGCGCATCTCTGCCACGCCATGCTGCTGCCGCGCCCGGAATCACTTGCGCAGTTGCCGCATTTTCTCGAGCACGGCACGCTCGATCTCGAGGGCGCCGGCGTCGTCCGGCGCGGCAAGGCGGCGATCGTCACTATGCGCAACCGTCGTTTCCTCAACGCCGAGGACGAGGCCACGCTCGACGGACTCGAAACCGCGATCGACCTGGCGACGCTCGATCCGGCAGCCGACATCGCGGTGCTGCGCGGCGACACGGTCGATCACCCCAAATATCGCGGCCGACGCATCTTCTCGGCCGGGATCAATCTGACCCATCTCTACCACGGCAAGATCGGCTATGTCTGGTACATGAAGCGCGATCTGGGGCTGGTCAACAAGCTGTTCCGCGGCCTGGCTTGGCCCGGCACCGGCCCGGATGAACTCGCCGGCGAGACCAATGAGAAGCCGTGGGTCGCCGCCGTCGATACCTTCGCCATCGGCGGCGGCTGCCAGCTCCTGCTGGCGGTCGATTACGTCCTGGCGGCGAAGGATGCCTACATGACCTTGCCGGCGCGCAAGGAGGGCATCATCCCCGGTGCCGCGAACCTGCGCATGTGGCGCTTCACCGGCGACCGCATCGCGCGCCAGGCCATCCTCTATGGCCGCCGCCTCGATTGCGACAGTCCCGAGGGCCGCCTCATCTGCGACGAAGTGGTGCCGCCCGAGGAAATGGATTCGGCGCTCGACCGCGTCGTCGAGGGCTTCACCACCTCGGGCGTGGTGAGCGCCGCCGGCAATCGCCGCGCTTTGCGCGTGGCGCAGGAGCCGCTCGATCTCTTCCGGCGCTACATGGCGGTCTATGCGCGCGAGCAGGCCTATTGCCACTTCAGCCCGGCGCTCATCGCCAATCTCGAGCGCAACTGGAACGCGCAGCAACGCCAGGCGTGAGCGACGCCTCAGCCTTTCGGGCGCAGATCGACGATGCGCTTGGCCTTGCCGAGCGAGCGCTCGATCGCGCCCGGCGCCACGGTCTCGATCGTCGCGGATATGCCGATCGTCGATTTGATGTGGTGCGCCAGATCGCGGCTCGCGGCGGCGCGCGTCTTCTCCTCGGCCGCATCCGCCCGCGCCTCGACCCGGACCGTCATCGCATCGAGCCTGCCCTCGCGGCGCAATTCGATCAGGAAATGCGGGGCGAGGCGCGGGTCCCTGAGGATCAGCTCCTCGATCTGCGTCGGGAAGACATTGACGCCGCGCAGGATGATCATGTCGTCGGAGCGCCCGGCAATCCGCTCCATCCGCCGCATCGAGCGCGCGGTGCCCGGCAAGAGCCGCGTCAAATCGCGGGTCCGGTAGCGGATGACCGGCATCGCCTCCTTGGTGAGCGAGGTGAAGACAAGCTCGCCGACGGTGCCGTCGGGCAGCGCTTCGCCGCTCGCGGGATCGACGATCTCCGGCAGGAAATGGTCCTCCCAGATGTGGAGACCGTCCTTGGTTTCGACGCATTCATTGGCAACGCCCGGGCCCATCACCTCCGAGAGCCCGTAGAGATCGACCGCATGCATGTCGAAGGCGTCTTCGATCTCGCCGCGCATCGCATTGGTCCAGGGTTCGGCGCCGAACATGCCGAAGCGGAGCGAGCAAAGCCTGGGGTCTGCGCCCTGCGCGCGGAACGCATCGAGGATCGCCAGCATGTAGCTCGGCGTCACCATGATGATCTCGGGCTCGAAATCGAGGATGAGCTGCACCTGGCGCTCGGTCATACCGCCCGAAACCGGGATGACCGCGCAGCCCAGCCGCTCCGCGCCGTAATGGGCGCCGAGCCCGCCGGTGAACAGGCCATAGCCATAGGCGACATGGACCCGCATGCCCGGGCGGCCGCCGCCGGCGCGGATCGAGCGCGCCATGAGATCGGACCAGATCGCGATGTCGCCCGCTGTGTAGCCAACCACGGTCGGCTTGCCGGTAGTGCCGGAGGAGGCGTGCAGACGCGCGATGCGCTCGCGCGGCACGGCGAACATGCCGAAGGGATAATTGGCGCGCAAATCCGCCTTGGTGGTGAAGGGAAATTTGCGGAGGTCGGCAAGCGCGCGCAGATCCTCCGGGTGAAGGCCTGCGGCATCGAGGCTGCGGCGGTAATGCGGCACGTTCTCATAGGCGTGGCGGATCGACCATTTGAGCTGCCGCAGCTGCAGCGCCTCGATCTCGTCGCGCGACGCGATCTCTATGGGCTCGAGATCCTCTTTACGCGGCGCCAGAGCGGACAGGTCGCGCTTCGATTGGGCCATGGGCCTCCTCCCGGTTCAGACATCCACCGTCACGACGATCTTGCCGACGGCGCGGCTCTCCTCCATCCAGCGATGCGCCGCCGCGATCTCGTCCAACGAGAAGACGCGGTCGATGGACAGGCGATATGTCCCGGCGGCGACGGCATCGACCAAGCGCTGCAGCCGCGCGCCCTGGCCCGCCGACGCCGAGGACGAGAATATCGTCAGCTTCACCGTCGACGGGATCGCCTCCATTGGCGCGAACTCGGGCATCGTCCAGCGCTCGCCGAGAAGGCCGGTCATGCAGACGGTGCCGCCGCGCCTGGCGCAGCGGAGCGAATCCCTGAGCGTCGCCGTCCCGACCAGTTCGAGCACGCAATCGACGCCGCCCGTTACGAGCGCGCGCACGCGCTCGGCAATGGCGCCATCGTCGATCACGACGGAATTCGCACCATTGTCGATGAGCGCTTGCACTCGCGCCTTCTGTCGCGTCGTCGCCAGCACCTTGAGCCCGGCGCTCGCGGCGATCGCTGCCGCCGCCAAACCCACCGAGGCGGTTCCGCCGCGGATGAGCAGGCTCTGGCCGGGCTTCACTTCGAGCGCATCCTCGAGCGACCCCGCCGCGGTCAAGAAGCTTTCGGGAATGGCGGCGAAGCGGACCCAGTCGAGCTCCGTCGTCACGGGATAGACGTTCGCAGCGGGGACGCAAGCATATTCGGCATAGCTGCCGTCGAAGGCGCGGCCCATGCCGCCCACCACCGCCGCGACCTTGGTGCCGGGGGCCAACTCGCCGCCCGGTGCCGCAGCGACGATGCCGACGCATTCGATGCCCAAGACGCGCGGGAATTTCACCGTCGGCGAGTGTCCGCGCCGGGTCAAGACCTCACCACGATTGAGGCCGAATGCCTTGACCTTGATCAGAATCCATCCTGGCTTCGGCTCGGGTCGCGGCAGTTCCAGGAGCTCCAAGACCTCGGGACCGCCGGGCGCGCTGACGACGGCCGCCTTCATTGCCTCCTCCGTTCAGACAATGGACTGGCGCGTTTCTCTCTCGCGCCGGCGGCCTATTTCGTCCGACGGGCCAATCTGGCACCGAGCCGGGGATAGACCTTGCGCGCATTGCCCTCGAAGATCTTCCGCTTGTCCTCCGGCTTGAGCGCGGCGGCGTCGACGTAGCGCTTGGTGTCGTCGAAATTGTGTCCGGTCTCGGGGTCGATGCCCTTGACCGCGCCGACCATCTCCGAGGCAAAGAGGATGTTGTCGACCGGCACGACCTTGGCGAGGAGATCGATCCCCGGCTGATGATAGACGCAAGTGTCGAAGAAGACGTTCTTCAATAGCAGCTCGCTGAAGGGCGGCCGCTTCATGTCCTGCGCCAGGCCGCGATAACGGCCCCAGTGATAGGGCACCGCCCCGCCGCCATGCGGGATGATGAACTTCAGGGTCGGAAAATCCTTGAACAGATCGGAGGTCAGGAACTGCATGAAGGCGGTGGTGTCGCCGTTGATGTAATGCGCGCCGGTGGTGTGGAAATTCGGATTGCAGGAGGCGCTGACATGCACCATCGCCGGCACTTCGAGCTCGACCATCTTCTCGTAGAAGGGGTACCACCATCGATCGGTCATCGGTGGGTCCTTCCAGTAGCCGCCGGAAGGGTCCGGGTTGAGATTGCAGCCGATGAAGCCCAGTTCCTTGACGCAGCGCTCGAGTTCTTCGATGCAGTTGGTCGGCGCGACGCCCGGCGTCTGCGGCAGCTGGCAGACGCCGACGAAGTTGTTGGGATAGAGCGTGCAGAGGCGATGGATGAGGTCGTTCGATATCTGCGACCACAGGGCGCTGGTGGACGCGTCGCCGATATGATGGGCCATGCCCGAGGCGCGCGGCGAGAAGATGGTGAGATCGGTGCCGCGCTCGCGCTGCAGCTTCAACTGCGCGTTCTCGACGCTCTGCCGCAGCTGGTCGTCGCTGATCTTGAGACTGGCCCGGCTCGGCGTTTGCGATGGGTCCTTGAGCCCGGCGATCTGTCTCTTGCGCCAGTCATGGAGCTCTGCCGGCTCCGTCGTATAGTGCCCATGGCAATCGATGATCATGCTGACCTCCCGTTGCGCGGATGCTAGAAACGCGGCCTCTTCCTGTCAAACCGCGGCGCCTCTTGCGCGCCCGCGCCGTCATGCGATACTCCGGCGCAAGCGGGCGCGCGCGCGCCAAGGAGGAAGAATGAGCGAAATTCCGCGTCTCAACGGGGTCATCCGCGCATTGGAGCAGGGCAAGCCGGCCTTCACCAGCTTCATCACCGCCGATGTCGATGCGGCGCTCGCTGCCAGCACCGCCAAATACGACGGCATCGTCTTCGAGATGGAGCACAACCCGTGGGACGTGCGGGCGCTCAAGGATTGTCTCCAATACATGCTGAACCGGCGCCAGATTCATCAGGCGGGCTCGCTCGCGCCCGCTGTCACGCCGATCGTGCGCATCCCGCCCAATGGCGACGAGAAGAATCAATGGCTTGCCAAGCAGGCGTTGGATCTCGGCGCCTACGGCATCGTCTGGCCCCATATCGGCACGGTGGAGCAGGCCCATAACGCCGTCGCCGCCTGTCGCTATCCGCGCCTCAAATCGGCGCCGCTCTACGAGCCCGCCGGCTTGCGCGGCGACGGGCCGACCGCGGCGGTGCGCTATTGGGGCCTGACGCAGCAAGAATATTACGCCAAGGCCGATGTCTGGCCGCTCAATCCGCAGGGCGAGATTTTCGTCATCCTGATGATCGAGGACACGCAAGGCATCGCCAATCTCGGCGACATCCTGAAGAAAGTGCCGGGCATCGGCGCGGTGCTCATCGGCGAGGGCGATTTGAGCCAGGAGCTGGGCTATCCCCGGCAATACGAGCATCCAACGGTGCTCGAGGCGATGGCGCGGATCGTCAAGACCTGCAAGGACAACAATGTGCCGGTCGGCCACCCGCATGTCGACGCCAACAATGTCGAGCGGATTCTGAAGGAGGGCTATCGCTTTCTCATGGCCTCGGCGGTGCGCAGCTACGCCGCGCTCGACAAGGGCCGCCAGATCGCAGGACGGAGCTAGCTTTCGTCCTTCAGCCCGTAAATCTCGCGTGCCGCTTCGGGGCTGACATAGCCGTTCCGCACATCCTCGCGCACTGCTTCGGGCGCGCGCTCGGTCGGCGGTCCGAAGCCGCCGCCGCCGCTGCGCTCGAAGCGGATGACGCTGCCCGCCGCCAAGGGACGCGTCTCGATGGCACCGAGCACCTCTTCGTCGGGCCGGCCGGGATTGATCACCGCGCGCGACGGCTTGGGGCTCAGCCCGCCGCTATGGCCGGAGCACGGGAAGCGGTGGTTCGAGGAGCGCACGGTGAGGACGCTGTCCTCGAGCACCTCGAATTCCCTGATGTAGCCGAAGCCGCCGCGATAGCGCCCCGCGCCGGCGGAATCGCGCCAGATGTCGAAGCGGCGCACCCGGATCGGGTACTCGCTCTCGACGATCTCGACGGGAGCGCCGGGCGTGAAGTGGTTCATCGGCTGGATGATCGGCGTCCCGTCATGGCGGCTCGTGCCGCCGAGCGCCGTCGGCATGATCTCATAGAGCACGGCGGGCTTGCCGGTGCGCGCCTTGCGGTAGCCCACGGTGATGGCGCCGGTGCCGAGACCCGAGGGCGCCACCGCACGCGCCGGGTTGAGCTGGCCCAGTGCCGCCAGCACGCAGTTGTAGGTGACATGCGCCGTCGGGAAATAGTGATTGACCGTGGCGGGATGGACTGGGCTCACGACAAGCCCGGGCGGCATGACGAAATCGACCGCCTCGCGCACGCCGGAATTGAGCGGGATGGTCGGATCGGTGGCGGCCAGCACCGCCTGCAGCGAGACCGCTTGCGCGGTCGCGGTCGTGACATTGACCGGCCCCGCCGTCTGCGGCGCCGAGGCGCTGAAATCGAGGCGCAGCCGGTTGCCCGATTTGGTGGCGACGACGTGGATGCAGACCGGCCGGTCCTTGACCGCGCCGTCATGATCGAGAAAGCCTTCGCTCTCGGCCGTGCCGTCCTGCCACAGCGCCAGCTCCGCCGCGGTCCGCTGCCGGGTCAGGGCGATGAGCCGGTCCATGACCTCGCGCACCGTTGCGGCGCCGTATTCGGTGCACAATCCATCGAGGCGCTGGACACCGATCCGCGTCGAGCCGACCTGGGCCCGGAGATCGCCCAGCACGACATCGGGAATGCGGCTGTTGTTGCGGATGATGGCATCGACCTCATCGACGATGCCCGCCGAGGTCTGAAAGCGCACAGCCGGAAGCAGCAGCCCGTCATGGAAGATCTCGCGTGCCGCGGCGCCGGAGGAACCGGGAACGAGGCCGCCGATATCGGCCTTGTGCGCGCAGCTCACGCCCCAGCCGATGAGCGCGCCGTCGCGGAAGGCGGGGGTGAGCGCCATCATGTCCGGCGCATGGGAATTGCCGGCCTTATAGGGATCGTTGAGGACGAAGCTGTCGCTGGGGCGCAAATTGGGCAAGGGGTAGCGTTCGAGCACCGCCTGCACCGATTGCTGATAGCCCATGAGATGGTATTGCAAGCCGCCGCCGATCATGACGACGCGGCCCGCGGCATCGGTCAGCCCGGAACTGCCATCCTTCGATTCCCGTAAGATCGGCGAATAGCCGCTGTGGTAGAGGGCATAGGCCATGGTCGCGGTGATCTCGCCGAGCCGGCTCGCGATCACTTCCGTGGTGATGGGATCGACGCTCATCTCGCCTCCGTCGCGATCGCCAAGGTGCCGAAGCGGTCGACGGCGGCGCTCTGTCCCGCCAGCACGATCGTCGTCGCATCGAACTGGTCGATCACCGCCGGCCCGCGGATGCTGTCGCCCGGCCGCAGCCGGTCACGGTCGTAGATTTTCGCCGGCAGGTAGGCGCCGCGGTCGAGATCGAAGACCGGGCGCTCGCCCTTGAGCGCGCGTTCGGCGCGTCCGTCGCCTTGCGGCATGGGTTTGAGCTCGAGACGCGGCACGGTGATCTCGGTCTGAACCCGGAAGGTGACGATCTCGGCATCCTCCTCGGGCGCCGCCTGGCCATAGACCAGGCGATGCTGCTCGTCGAAGGAGCGCTTGAGCGCGGGCTTCAGCGCCTCGGTCATGCGCTGCTGCGGGCAGTCGATGGCGAGGCTGTAGCCCTGATGCGGGTAGCGCAGATCGAGCTGCCGCTTGAGTGCGACCGCTTCGGCGGCAAAGCCCTCTTCCGCCGCCTCGGCGAGCGCCTCGCGCTCAAGCTCGGCATAGAGCTTGTTCATGGCCTCCACCGGAAAGCCGCCGAGCATGCCGACCGCCGAGCGGAAATAAGAGTGCCGCACGGAAGTCTGAAGCAGGCCCATGGCGCAGTTGATGCCGGGATAGAGCGGCACCAGCACTTGCGGGATGCCGGTGCTGCGCGCGAGATATGCTGCATGGAGCGGGCCGGCGCCGCCAAAGGCCACGAGCGCGAATTGCCGGGGATCCTGGCCTTGCTCCTGCAGCGACAGGCGCAAATCCACGGCCATGTGGGTATTGACGATGCGGATGATGCCCGCGGCGGCGGCGACGGGTTCGAGCCCCAATGGCTTGGCGATGCGCGCGATGGCGCGCCGCGCCGGCGCTTCCTGGAGCCGCAAAGTTCCCGCCAGAGGCATGTCGCTGCTCAAGGCGCCGAGCACGAGATTGGCGTCGGTGACGGTGGGCTCCTCGCCGCCTTGGCCATAGCAAGCGGGGCCCGGCACTGCGCCCGAGCTCTTCGGTCCCACCTTGAGCAGCCCGTCCTTGCCGATCCAAGCGAGCGTGCCGCCGCCGGCGCCGAGGGTTCTGATGCGCAGCATCGGCGTGCCGATGTCCTGGCGCGCGATCTGTCCTTCGCTGGTCTCGAGCACGCGGCCATTGGCGATGACGCTGATGTCGGTGCTGGTGCCGCCCATGTCGAAGGTGACCAAATTCCGGCGCTCGGCGAGCCGCGCCAGCTCCATTCCCGCGACGACGCCAGCGGCCGGGCCCGAGAGCAGCGTCTGGTTGGGATGGCGCGCGCCGATCGAGATGCGCATGAGGCCGCCATTCGACTGCATGAGGAAGAGCTGCGGCGTGGCGACACCGCCCTCGCGCAGCAGCTCCTCGAGCCGTTCGAGATAGCGCGCGATCTTCGGCCCGACATAGGCGTCGATCACCGTGGTCGAAAGCCGCGGATATTCGCGGATGACCGGAAGCACGGCGGAGGACAGCGAGATGCGGCAGCCCGGCGCCTCCTCCGCGATGATCTCGGCCGCGCGCCGCTCATGCGCGGCATTGAGGAAGGAGAAGAGGAAGCAGACGGCAATCGCTTCGGCGCCTTTCGCTTTCAACCGTCGCACCGCCTGACGCAGCGCGTTCTCGTCGAGCGGCTCGAGCACCTCGCCGCGGTAATCGAGCCGCTCGGGCACCTCCTCGGTCAGCCATTGCGGCGCCAAGAGCGGCGGCTTCTCGTAGAAAGTGTCGAGCAGATCGGTGCCCAGCGGCTGCGACCAGCCGCGCGCGACATAGACGGCACGGAAGCCGCGGGTGATCAGGAGGCCGGAGCGCACGCCCGCGCCTTCGATGAGCGCGTTGGTCGCGACCGTGGTGCCGTGGACGAGGAGCGTGACCTCGCCGGGCTTAACGCCGCCGGCGAAGAGCTTGCCCAGCGCCGTCAGCACCGCGCTCGCGGGATCGGCCGGGACGGAGACAATTTTGGCCAGGCGCAGCTCGCCGCTATCGCGCTCGACGGCAATGAGATCGGTGAAAGTGCCGCCGGTGTCGATGCCGACCATCCAAGCGCCCATGCGTCCCTCTCGCCGCCAGCACGTCGCGGCCAAATCCGCCGACTAGGTCGCCGCAGCGCCCGCCCGATCGCCGACACCGGAGATGGCGGTGTCGGGAAAGGCCGCCTTGAGGCGGGGATAGACCTCGCGGGCAAAGAGCTTGATCCCGCGCACCGTATCGGCGTGATCGAGAAAGCCGGATTGGCCGAGCATCAGCAGGTTTCCGAAGCCGGCGACGCGGCCATAGAACCGCTTCACCTGGTCGAAGACCTGATCCGGCGTCCCCGCGAACATGATGCCGTCATCGATCGCGTGCCGGGCGCTCACCACTTTAGGGAGGCCGGGCTCGCGCGCTGTGCCGCGCATGACCTGCGCATTCAATTCGGCGGAGGCATATCCCGGCGGATTGCGGAAGTGCGGCGGTATCTTGTTGATCGCGATGTGCCAGAGCAGCTTCTCGGCGCCGGCATGCGCAGCTTCTTCGGTCTCGGCCGTGTAAATGAAGGCGGCATAGGCAAGGCGATCGATCGGCACGTCGTCCCCCCGTCCCGCCTCGCGCCAGCCACGGCGGTAGCCGGCGAAAATCTCCGGCGTCATCCGGTTGCCCGAGAGGAACGTCGCCTGGACAAAGCCGCGTCCGCCGACGCGCGCGGCGCCATTCGGGGTCGTCGTCGCGACCCACACCGGAGGATGGGGTTGCTGATAGGGGCGCGGCCAGATGTTGACGAAGCGGTGATGGAAGAATCGTCCCTCATGGCTAAAGGGACCGTCATGGCTGGTCCAGGCCTTGATGATGAGGTCGAGCGCCTCCCAGTGCCGCTCGTTCATATAGACGGGATTGCTGTTCGCCGGCGAGATCTCATAGGGCACGCCGCGGACGAAGCCCACCTCGATGCGCCCGTGCGAGAGGATGTCGGCGAGCGCCATTTCCTCGGCGACGCGCACGGGCTGGCGGCGATTGGCGATGGGATTGCCGAGAATGAGGATGCGCGCGCGCTTGGTCAGCCGGCCCAAGACGGCGAGCACCAGAGGCGCCGCGGGATCGACGCAGGTCGGCGTCTGATGATGCTCGTTCATCATCAGCTCGAGCCCCTCCTCTTCGGCGATCAACCATTCGTCGATGAAGCGGTCATAGAGCGCCGCGCCCTTGACCGGATCGTAGTGGCGGTTCGGCAGCGCGGCGCGGACCGATTCGTACTCCTCGGCCGGCGGCAGGTAGGGGTAGGCGTTCTCGCTGAAATGCCAGACCCGCATCGGCGGCCCCCCGGTGTCAGCGGCCAGCGAAACGCACAATGCGATCGACGAAGGCCTCGGGCTGTTCGAGGAAGGGCACGTGACCGGCTTCCGGAATGGTCTCGAGCCGGGCGCCGGGAATGAGCTTCGCATAGGAATCGGCATAGTCCCGCGAGACAAGGCCGTCGGACGCGCCGCGCAATATGAGGGTCGGCCGGTCGATGCGGTGGAGCCGGTGCTTGAGCTTGGGATTGTGCATATAGGGCTCCCAGGTCACCAGCGTCAGCGTCTCGCGGTTGCGCGCGAAGGTCAGCAGCTCCTCGTCCGTCTTCTTGGCGGGATCGAGCCGCCATTTCTCCGGCTGGTGATAGATGAGCCGCTCCACCTTGTCCTGCGCCATGGCGAAGATGTCGGGAATGTCGAGCTTGTCGACCGGCCCGACCTTGATGCCGACCGGCGAGACCAGCACCAGGCGGTCAATGCGGCTGGTGTTCTTGGTCGCCATCTCGGCCGCTGTCCAGCCGCCGATCGAGGCGCCGACCAAAGTAATGTGGTCAAGCTTCAGCTGGTCGATGACATCGAAATGGACATGCGCGAAATCATCGACCGAATCCATCCACAGCGGCAGGCTCGAGCCGCCGAAGCCGGGATGCGACGGCGCCACGACCCGGAAGCGCTTGCCGAGCAGCCGGAGAAAAGCCGCATCGGCTTGCAGCCCGCCGCCGCCGTGCAGAAATAGCAATACCGGCCCTTCGCCGCCCTGAAAGACCTCGATGTCGACTTCCGGCAGCTTCAGCACGCTCCGGTCGAGCGCCGCCCTTTCCCCGATAAGCGCCTCCGCCATGCTCCTCCCCACTGCCAACAAGACCGATGGTGCGATAGAGGCAGTCTATAAAACGACCGGGCGTTGCGCCAGCCCGGACCGGCCGGCGGGACGGAATGCCCGGTCGCTGCCTGGCGCGCGATGGCGCATGGCGCGACCTATTTTCGTCCATGTTTCGGCGCTAAGCTTTGTTGCCATGCTGAGGAATACGGGCGTCGTCCTGCTCATCGCCGCGTGCTTGTGCCTGTTGCCGCCGGCCATCGGCTGGTTCGAAAACGGGGTTTGGGGTTACCCCGGCTTCACCATAGGCGGCATGCTGGACGCCGTGTCCTTGTCGAATAAGCTCGGCCCGCTCGAGCCGTTCCTCAATTCCTTTCTGCCTTTCAACCCCGGGTGGGTGCTGGCCTTCGTCGGCATGATCTGTTTCATGGTGTCGCAGAGCCGCAGCGAGTGATGCGGCCGAAGCGCGAAAGCCAATTGAGCCCGCCAATATTTCAGCCGCGGGCGTGCGCGCTCCGACAAGGCCCCTTTCCCCCTCGATCGTCGTGCGCAAGCGAAGCGCATTGGCGGCGCGATGCAAGCGTCAATGCGAGCCGTCTCGTCTCGCCCACCCCAGCTATTTCCTGGCGCCGAGGATGCGCCTATAGTTTCCCGCCAAATTCGCGCGGTCAGGGAGAATGCCGTGAAGTTCCATTTCTTCCACCTCATGCCCTATCCCGACCTGCCCGACGATTTCCGCGAGAAGTACAGCTCGGTCTGGATCACCGTGCCGTCGCATTTGTGCGATCCCGCGACGGTCAACCGCGCCTATAACGACTACCTCGACGAGATCGAATACGCCGAGAGCGTCGGTTTCGACGGCATCTGCGTCAACGAGCATCACCAGAACGCCTATGGGCTGATGCCCTCGCCCAATCTCATGGCGGCCGCGCTCGCGCGCCGAACCAGCAAGGCAAAGCTGGTGCTCATGGGCAATTCGGTCGCGCTCTACAACCCGCCGATCCGCGTCGCCGAGGAAATGGCGATGCTCGACGTGCTGTCGGGCGGGCGGCTCGTTGCTGGCTTTCCCGTCGGCACGCCAATGGACACGGTCTTCGCCTATGGCCAGACGCCCGCGACCTTGCGCGAGAAATACCGCGAAGGCGTCGGCCTCGTGCTGCGCGCCTGGTGCGAGCCCGAAGTCTTCTCGTTCAACGGAAAATATACGCAGCTTCGCTACGTCAACATCTGGCCGCGCCCGATGCAGAAGCCGCGGCCCCCGGTATGGATTCCAGGCGGCGCCAGCGTCGAGACCTGGGACTTCTGCATCGAGAACGACTTCCTCTATGCGAATCTGTCCTATTTCGGCTATCAGGAAGCGCAGAAGATTCTCGACGGCTTCTGGCAGGCGGTCGAGCGCCACAAAGTCGAACCCAATCCCTATCGCGCCGGCTTCCTGCAATTCATCGCCGTCGCCGACAGCGACGCCGAAGCCGAGCGGCTCTATGCGCGACACGCGCTCTACTTTTATCAGCGCTGCCTGCATGTCGGTGCCGGCTTCGCCAACCCGCCCGGCTACACCTCGGTCGCCACCATCCGCGCCGGCATCGAAAGCCAGATCGCGCGCGTCGCCCGCCGCGCCGAGGCGCGCAGCGAGCAAGGCCAGCTCACCTGGAAAGACCTCATCGACCGCGGCTACATCGTCGCGGGCAGCCCCGCGACCGTCGTCGATCGGCTCAACGACATGGCCGACAAGCTGCGCATCGGCCATCTCATGGTGCTCTGTCATTTCGGCGACATGACCAAGGAGACGACGCTCTACAACACGACGCGATTTGCCAAGGACGTCATCCCGCGCCTGCGGCACCGCTTCAGCGAGTGGGAAGACAAGTGGTGGCCGCGCGAGAGGCAGAGCGCTGCCGCGCCGGCACTGGCGCCGATCGCTTGAGGCGGCGGCGATGCTCGCGCGCGAGACGGTCCGGCTCGGCAACGGCCATTCTTGGCAAGTCTATTCCGGCGGCGCCGGACCCGCACTCCTCTGGCTCCATGGGCTCACCGGGATCGCCGAGGACGATCCCGTGGCTGTGGCGCTCGCGCAGACCTATAGCGTCATCGCGCCGGTGGCACCGGGCTTCACCGATCTCGAGGAATTGTCGGAGATCGACAACATCCACGATTTGGCCCTTGCTTACGACGATTTGCTCGGCGGCTTGCCCCTGGCGCCGACCATCATCGTCGGGCATTCCTTCGGCGCCATGGTCGCGGCGGAGATCGCCGCACATTGCCCCGGCCGCGTCGAAATTCTGGCGCTGCTGTCGCCGCTGGGCCTATGGAACGAGGCCTATCCGGTCGCCGACATTTTCGCGGTGCCGCCGACCCAAATGGATGATCTGCTATGGCATGACGGCGCGGCGCGCGACGCCTTCCGGGCGCGGCGCGCCGCCGCGGCCGAGAAGCAGAGCCTGGCCGATCAGCTCATCACCGTGATGCGCGGCCTGAGCGCCGTCACCAAATTCACCTGGCCCATTCCCGACAAGGGATTGCGGAAGCGATTGCCCCGCATCACCGCATCGACGCTGGTGCTCTTCGGCGCCGAGGACCGCTTCGTGCCGCGCCGCTACGCCGGGGATTTCCGCGCGGGGCTGCGGCACGGCGAGACCGCCATCATCCCGGGCGCCGGCCATATGGTGCCTTATGAGAAGACCGGTGAAATCGTCGGCCTCGTCAATCGGCTGGTGAAGGGCGCGCGGCGCTGAGCGGCGCTAAACCGGATTGGCCTTGCGGCCGCCGCGTTCGATCGATTGCGGCGCTTCGTCCCTGGCGATGAGATGCTGCGCAAGGTCGAGGCAGCGCGTGGCCAGCATTGCCGCGCCTTCGGCAAGCTCTTCCGAACAGCGGACCATCTCGACATTCCGCTCCATGTCCTCGTGCGACCAGCCGCGCGAATGGGCGATGTAGGGGAATTGCGGAAAGATGAATCCGAGCTCGGCGAAGAAGCCGAGCATCTGTCCGGCGACCGCCTGGATGTTGTCCTGGCCGCCGACGATGATGAAGCCCGCGACCTTGTTGCGGATGAGGACCTGGTTGCGGATGGTGATGGCGTTCTGCACGCAGTTCAAACGCTCCGCCATCTTGAAATAGAGCGAGGAGGCCGTCCCCCAGCGGATCGGCGAAGCGACGATCACGGCATCCGCCCAATGCACCAGCGCTTCATAGACGCGGTCCATCTCGTCCGCTTGGTCCATCTGGGTGATCGAGCACGGCCAGGTGCAGGCGCGCGCGGCCTTGGAGTAATAGCCTTCGCAGGCGCGGAATTTGAGATCGTTGAGGCGGATGAGCTGTGCCTCGGCGCCGAGCGCTCGGGCGGCGGTCAAGGCCTGATCGAGCAGGTGATCCGAGCCGGAAAAGCGCGGGTTTTGTGCATCCATGGCCGTCGTCGAGATCCCGGCCAGGCGCAACGCGCCGGGGGCGCGCTCCACCTTGCGCGCCAGAGGATGCGGGTCGTGCGGCTTGTGCGAGCGCCGCGTGGCACCCGCGAGATCGACCAGGAGATGGCCGCCCTCGACCTTCACCGGGAAGGCCGGAACCCGGTCCTCCTCGAAGCCCGGCTCGCCCAGGCCGGTGCAGCGGTGGAACTTCCAGCCGTGCCACGGGCAGACGATGTAGTCGCCGTCGAGCCGGCCCTCGCCGAGCGGCCCGCCGACATGGTTGCAGGCATTGGAGAGCGCGCCGAATTGCCCGTCGGCATAGGAAATCGCAATCGGCGTGCCGCGCGCGGTCACCGCGGCGAGCGGCCTCTTGCCGAGCTCTTCCGCGGCGCCGAGATCGACCCAGTCCCCTTGTGACGTCATGCGATCCGCCCCCTGAGCCGCCATGATCTTGCGGGAGCCAAGGGCGGTTTACAATCGTCCCCCGGCGCGGATGCGGGGAACCGGTGCAATTTCGTTGCCGTGGGGCGGCCGCGGACAGCAATGCCGATGGTTGCGTCGGGCTTAATCCCCGCCGCCCCGGATGCGAACGTCCTTAACGCGCCGAGCCCCCAAGGGCCCAATTCGGTGATTAAATCCCATTTAGATTCAATGACTTGGCGCTTTTGCGTCGGGCGCGGCCGGCGGCCAAGGTTTGCATTCCCAGTAGCCGGCTTAACACCTTCTTAGGACTCGGGCTGGTATCGTGGCACCGTAACGGATCGCAAGAGCGGAGCCAGTAGTCGGCGATGAATGCGATTTCAGCCTTGATGCTCAGTTGCGGCATGCTGCTGACCGGCGGCTCGGTCGCGCGCTGGCTGGATTCCTATCAGTCCGTCCTCGAGACGATCTACAGCTTCCACGAATCCCATTCCTGCTCCAGCGCCGGCCGCGGCATGTGCCAGACCTTCATCGAGGCGGCGCAAACCTTCGGCGCTTCGGCCTATCCGCAACAGCTCTTCTGCATCGGCCTCGGGCTCATTTCGCTCGGCGTCATGTCGCGGATTGCGGCCCGCATCAGATATTAGGAACCGGCGCGTTTCAGTCGAAGCTGCCGGCGAGCCAGCGCCGCACGCGCCCGACCCATGTGCTGTCGCGATGCCGGGCGTCTTCGCTCATCGCGAAATGGTCGTAGTCCTGCCACTCCTCGAAGACGAGGCGGCCGGGCTGGCGTTGCAGCGCCGCGACCATCGCCTTCGATTGGGGAATGACGGGCGCGAGATCGTTAGTGCCCCAGGTTAGGTAGAACGGCGTGTCGTTGGCCTCGACATAAGCGATCGGGCTGGCAGTCTTGCCGTCTTCGAGGCGCGCGAAGAATTGCGGATAGATCCGCTCCTCCCAGCTGCCGGGAATCAGTTCCGTCACGCTCAGGTCGAAAAGACCGCTCACCGGGAAGCAGGCCTTGACGACATCGCGCGGCAGACCGCGCGCCGCCGCGAGATCGCGACGCAAGGCCACCAGCGCCGCGAGATGGCCGCCCGCGGAATGGCCGCCGACGAAAATCCGCTCGGGGTCGCCGCCGAAGCGCGCGATGTTGCGATAGACCCAGGCGAGCGCATCGAAGCAATCATCCATCGCCGCGGGGAAGCGCGCAGTGGGCGCGAGCCGATAATTGACGGAGACGAAGATGGCGGGCAAATCCGTGAAGGACGGCGCCATGAAGCCCATCCACTCCTTGGTGCCGCTGATCCAGGCGCCGCCATGCAGGAAGCACAGCACCGGCAGGCCGCGCGCCTGCGAATCGGCCGGCAGATAGACATCGACCTTGTGCCAATAATCGGCGCCGTAGGGCAGGTCCAGCGCGCTCCGCGCGCTCCGCTGCACGGCGCGGCTAAGCTCGCAGATGCGCTCGATATAGGCTTTGGCCGCGGGATCGACCTGCGGCGGCAGCGGTGGGAGGTCGTCGAAGGACATTCGCCCTCACACCCAGGCTTGCAGGACGTAGTCGTAGGGGCCCTGCCCGTTGACCATATCGACGCGCTGCAGCTTGATGCGGTAGCCGTCGGGCGTGCGCTTGAGGTGATGGACGTAGGAGCCGGCGAAATTTCGCGTCGCATCGCGGCGGAACTCCAGCATGTGGAAGCGCGAGCGCACCACCACCTCCCCGGTCCTGGCGTTCTCACTTTCGATCATGACGTTGGAGACGACATGATTGGTCCCCCAGTCCGGCGCCTGCGACCAGGCATGCGGGTGCATGATGCGCCTCATCCGCACCGTCATGAGATCGCGATCCTCGTGAAAGATCGAGGGCACGCCGTCGCCGGTGGTCTGCTCGGGCGAGGCCGGCGCCCAATAGATTCCGTCTTCGGCGAAGAGTTCGATGAAGTCGGCCCAACGCCTGGTATCGAGCAGCTCCGCCTGGCGGTAAAGAAGCTGCTCGACGGCGCGGAGCGTGTCGGCGCCGTTCGCTCGCGCCGGCGTCGCCGCGCCCAGCCGCTTTGCCGCCGGCTTCGCTTTGCTCGCGACGGGCACGCGCCGCGACTTCGACGGCACCCCTTTGGCGGGCTTGACCACCCGCTTCGCCCTGGCTCGCGCCGCCATCCTCACCTCCCGCCCATCAGATTGACCCAGGCGCGGAACTGATTCCGCATCGGTGCCTCGCTCGTCCCGGAGCGCGACCTGACGATGCTGCCCTCGACGTCGTCCTGGCCGGCATGGCGATGGAAGCTCACCCAATCGCCGCCGTCGGACGCCAGGCCCTGGTGGCATTTCCAGAAATTCTCGAGATCGTCGGCGTTGATCATGGTCGAGGGCGAGTTGACCAGATTGTAATAGCCGAGAGCGCGGCGATAGATCGCCTCGGGCGCGCCCTTGAGGCGGAAATGCCAGATCTCCGTCAAGGTGCGGTCGGACGAGAGCGGCCGCACCGCGCGCAGCTGCTGCAGCGGCGATTGCACGGAAAGGCCGGGATAGAGCAGCACATGGTGGATATTGACCGAGAGGATCTCCTCGGTGCGCGCGGCCCCGTTGTGCTTCCGCATCACCGCCTCGTAGGCGAGCGTGTCCGGGTCCTGCGGGCGCAAACCCATATAGCCCTGCAGGATCGAATGTCCGTTCGGGTAATTCACCGTCTGCACCTGATCCCATTTGTGGAACGGCAGGGTGAAGGCCGATAGGTAATGGTAGTCGAGCGGAATCTTGCGGTTGCGCCGCTCGAAATCGTGCTCGACCTCCGCGGCGGCGCGCCCGGTCGATTCATGCGTCACCGAGGGATGCAGCGCGTCGAGCTGGTTCTCGAGAAAGATCTTCCAATTCGAATGCTGAATCACCCGGAAGCAGTTCGGCACGATCTCGACCTCGCCCTCGGGAGCGCGGTTGCACATGTCATCGAAGGCGATCTTGGCGTCGCCGAGGAACTCCAGGAGCGACGGCCCGTCCTTGGCAAGGCTGGCGAAGACGAAGCCGCGATAGGATTCGACGCGCGCCGCATGCTTCATGCTGCACTCGGGATTCTCGGGCGCCAGGCGCGTGCCTTCATAGCCCTTGGGCAAGGGAAAGCTGTCGAGGCTGCCGTCGGTGTGGAACTGCCAGGAATGATAGGAACAGGTGAAGCCCTTGCCGACATTGCCGTGGCGGCCGCCGCAGATCATCGCGCCGCGGTGCGGACAGCGGTTGTAGAGGACGTGGATCTTGCCGTCGCTATGGCGGACCATGATCATCGGCTGACGGCCGAGCAGGACGGTGTAGTAATCGCCCGGCTTCGGCACCTGGGTCTCGTGTCCGCAATAGAGCCACACCCGATGGAAGATGTTCTTCATCTCCATCTCGAAGATGTCGGGATCGTTGTAAACGCTATGGTGAACGCGGTCCGGCTCCACCAGCCGGCCGAGATCGGCGTGTCCATTTCCTCGCATTTTCGCTCCTCCCGCGGCCCGCGCGAACCGGCCGAAGTCTAGGTCGATTTTGGGTTTTTGTCGATTGGGCGCGGTCGGCGACGCCGCCGCGGCCGCCCCTCACACCGGCGCCGGCGGCAAAGGCGCCCGCCCCAGGATCAGATCGGCCGCCTTCTCCGCGATCATATAGACCGTGGCGTTGATGTTGCCGCCGACGAGATCGGGCATCACGGCGGCATCGACGACGCGCAGCCCCGCGACCCCGCGCACGCGCAGCTCGGGATCGACCACCGCCATGTCGTCGGCACCGACGCCCATCTTGCAGGTGCCGAGCGGATGATGCGCCGTCATCGGCGCCGTCCGGATATGCTCGTCGAGCTCCGCATCGGAAATCCGGTCGGACCCCGGGCTCAGTTCGCGGGCGATGAAGGGCGCGAGCGGCTTCTGCCGCGCGAGATCGCGCACGAAGCGGAGGCCAGTGCGCAAGAGCCGCCAATCGGCGTCGCGCGCGAGAAAGTTCTTGTGAATGCGCACGGGGTCGCGCGGATCGGTCGAGCCGAGCGCGACATGGCCGCGGCTTTCCGGCCGCAGGATCGTGGCGCGGCACATGAAGCCGTCCTGGAACGGCGGCGTGAAGGGCGGCAGATAGGGCGCGACGTTCCGCGGCGCGGCGCGGAACATGAGCTGGAGATCGGGGAGCGGCGCCGCGGGGCTGGTCTTGACGAACGCCATCCAGCCGCTCGGCGTGTCCGCCGCAAAGCCCGTGCCGAAGCAATAGGCCTGGAACAGCGCCCAGGCGACGCGGTCGAGCCGAAGATTGCGGCAGAACGGTCCGGGTTCCCGGCGCTCATAGCTGATGCCGACCGCGAGATGATCCTGCAGATTCTTGCCCACGCCCGGCAGCGGTACGGCGCAGGCGATGCCCAGCGCGCGCAGTTCCGCGGGATCGCCGATGCCCGAGAGCATGAGGATCTGCGGCGAATTGAAGACGCCGGCCGCGAGAATCACCTCGCGGCCGGCGTGTGCGCGCCGGCGCTCGCCGCTCGCGAGATACTCGACTCCCTTCGCGCGCCCGCCTTCGAGGACGATACGCGAGGCGAGAGCGCCGGTCTCTATCACCAAATTCGCGCGTGCCCTGGCGGGCTCGAGATAGGCGGTTGCGGCGCTGCACCGGCGGCCGTTGCGGATGGTGACTTGCAGCCGCCCGAAGCCTTCCTGCTGCGCGCCGTTGTAATCCTCGGTCACGGGATGGCCGAGCGCGACGCCGGCCGCGATCCAGCCATCGACCATCGGATCTTGATAGCGCGTCTCGCGCGTCGTGACCGGGCCATCGCCGCCGCGATAGAGGCTCGCGCCGCCCTCCCAGCTCTCCTGCCGGCGGAAATAGGGCAGCACATGGGCGTAGGACCATTCTCCGAGCCCTTGCGCCGCCCAACGATCGTAATCGCCGCGATGGCCGCGGACATAGCCCATGGCGTTGATCGAGGAGGAGCCGCCGATCACCTTGCCGCGCGAGCATTCCATGCGCAGGCCGCGGAGCGCCGGCTCGGGCTCGGTGAAATACATCCAATCGAACAGGCGGTTCTGGGTGATCTTGCCCCAGCCCAGCGGGATCTGGATCCAGGGATGACGGTCCCACGGCCCGGCCTCGAGCAGCAGCACCCGCCCGCGCCCATCCTCGGTCAGGCGATGCGCCAAAGCGCAGCCCGCCGATCCCGCGCCGACGATGATGTAATCGTAATCTTCCTCGCGGCTCATCGCGGCTCGAACCGGCGGCAAATTTACCGATTACGATGCGACGGCATCGGCCGCGAGCGACATGCCGGGCTTCCTCCTCGCGGGCGGACGGCGCCGCGCGAAATCCTGAAATCTCCGGCAATTCCAGCATTTGTCGCGGGCCTTGGCAAGGCGCATCGCGATGCGTCGCTCCGCGCATGGTATATTTCGCGGCCGAAGCGCGTTAAGCTCGAACGCATCCATCCACCAAGACCAAACAACGCGAGGGAGAGAGGCATGAAGCTCTATATGCATCCAGCATCGACGACCAGTCGGCCGGTCCTTCATTTCATCGCCGACAACGCGATCGACATGGAATTTCAGGTCGTCGACCTTTTCAAGGGCGAGCATTACGGCGAGGCTTATACCAAGCTCAATCCGAACCGCCTCATTCCCATGCTCGAGGACGGCGATTTCCGGCTGACGGAAAGCGCGACGATCCTGCGTTACCTCGCCGAGAAGACCGGCTCGCCGGCCTATCCCAAGGATCTGCGCGGTCGCGCCCGGGTCAATGAGATGCTCGATTGGTTCAATTCGCAGTTCTACCGCGATTGGGGCTATGGGCTCGTCTATCCGCAGGTTTTCCCCAAACTGAAGCGCGAGGACGCCAAGGTGCAGGAGGCCGTCATCGCCTGGGGCAAGCAGAATTCGCTGGTCTGGTTGCAGGTGCTGAACGACCACTGGATCGGGCCGAAGAAGCGATATCTCTGCGGCGACGACATCACAATCGCCGACTATTTCGGCCTTGCCCTGACCAGCGCGGGAGAACTCATCCACTGCGATTTCAAGGCTTATCCGAACGTCGCGCGCTGGCTTGCCACGATGAAGCAGCGGCCGGGCTATGCCAAGACCTACGAGGTCTTCCGCGGCTTCGTCGATGCGACGAAGGCGCAGGCTTTCGAGAGGGTCTGAGCGGGGGGCATGAGGATGGGAGCGTCCCCGCATCGACTCCGGCGCATTGTCGCCTCATGCGTTCTGCTGGCCGCGGCAGCATGGCTGCCGAGCCCGCTTCGCGCCGAGGAGCTCAATGTCGGCATCGTCGGCGCGAGCAGCGACGCTCCCTTCTTCATCGCCGACAAGAAAGGATATTTCAAAGACGAGGGTCTCAGCGTCAATTTCATCCGCTTCGATTCCGCCGCCAAGATGGTCGCGCCCCTGGGCACCGGCGAGCTCGATGCCGGCGGCGGCGCGACCTCGGCCGGCCTCTACAACGCGGTGAAGCGCGGGATCGACATCAAGATCGTCGCGGACAAGGCCCGCAACGCGCGCGGCTACGGTTTTCAGGCGCTCATGGTCCGCAAGGACCTGGTCGAGAGCGGCAAATTCAAGAGCTACAGGGATCTCAAGGGCCTGCGCGTGGCGACCTCGGCGGTGGGCAACAGCGAATCCTCGGTTCTTAACGAGGCGCTGAAGCTCGGCGGCTTGACGCTCGCCGATGTCGAGCAGACCTATATCGGCTTTCCCCAGCATCCCGCCGCCTTCGCCAACGGCGCGATCGATGCAAGCATCACCACCGAGCCGACGATCTCCTTCATTCTGCGTGCCGGGACCGCCGTGCGCTTTGCCGGCGTCGACGAGTTCTTTCCCGATCATCAGACTGCCGTGACCTATTACGGCGCGGCCTTCATCGCGAAGAAGCCGGAAGCGGCGCGGCGCTTTATTCGCGCGCTGTTGCGGGGAATGCGTTTCTACAACGGCGCGCTCGAGGGCGGCCATCTTGCCGGCCCGAACGCCGATGAAGTGATCTCGATCCTCACGGAGTATTCGAACGTCAAGGATCCCGCGATCTATCGCGCGATCACCTCGCATGCCTGCGACCCGGACGGCGGCGTCGATCTTGCGAGCCTGCGCAAGGACTGGCAGTTTTTCAAGGACACCGGCGAGATCGACGGTTCAGTGACCGTCGACGACGTGATCGACCAACGCTTCGTCAAGGAAGCGGTCGCGTCGCTCGGCCCTTATCGCGGGCCAACGCAATCGCCTTAGCCGATCAGCGCCGAGCGCCCTTGCGGCGGCGCGTCATTAACCAAAACACGCCGGCAATGCTCGAAGCGACAAGGACGAGGACGTTCGGCCCCAAGGGATGAGTTGCCGCGGTGCCGGCCCACGCCGTGCCGCTCGACAGAAACGCGGACGATGCGATGGCGATCGATGCGAAGTAACCTTGGCGCTTCATGGCGCATCCCCTTCCAGGTTTATGGCGCTATAAAAGCAAGATCCAGGCCAGTTCCGGCGAACGCCGAATTTTCAATGACTTGGTCGATCGCGGACCGGACTCTGGCGCGCCGTCGCCGGTGGCGTGTAAAAACCCACGACGGTTAAGGCGCGATTTTGCGCGCGGCTTGTCGTCGATGCGGCGGAATTCGCTCGGTCGATGACGCCTCCGCGCTATTTCTTGCGCACGCTTGCGCCGCGCGCGGGTTTGTTCGGCCGTTGGTCGGTTAACATCGTGCCGAGCCGGAACGGCTCGAAGGTCGGCTTGTAGGTCTTCTCGTCGAGGAACTGACGCAGCCCGGTATTGTATGAATCCTCCTGGTCGCCGATCTTGATCGCCCTGCCCTTCTCCGCCAGGTAATCGTAGGCCTGATCGAAATCCATCCTGCGGACGTGGCGAATCGCTTGCTTGGTCGCGCGCAGCGTATTCGGGCTCTTCTTCATCAGGCGCCGCGCCAGATCGACCGTGGCATCCTCGAGCTTTTCGCGCGGGACCGCGAAATTCACCAAGCCGATGCGCGCCGCTTCCTTGCCGTCGAAGGGCTCGCCGAGACAGGCGTAGTACATGGCGTGGCGCGGCAGCAACGTATCCGCCACCGCCTTGGCGACGAGCGCGCCCGGCAAAATCCCCCAATTCACTTCCGAGAGCGAGAAGGTCGCATCTTCCGCGGCGACGGCGAAGTCCGTCGCCAAGAGCTGCATGAACGCGCCGCCGACGCAATAGCCATGCACCATGGCGATAGTCGGCTTCTCGAAATTGTAAAGCCGGTGCCAGCGCCAGCGATTGGCGGTCTCCCCCGCTTTCTTGCGCGCGGCCGGCTTGGTCTCGAGCTCGCGGAAGAATTTCCTCAAATCTTGGCCGGCGCTGAAATTGCCGCCGGCGCCGGTGACAACGACGACTCTTGCGTCCTTGTCGAATTCGAGCCGCTCGAGCGCATCGTCCATCTCGTAATGCAGCTCCGGACTCATGGCATTGCGCTTGTCGGGGCGGTTGAGGATCGCCCAAGCGATGCCGTCGCGGATCTCGATCTTCACATTCGCGTATTTGTATTGGGACATTGGTTGCAACCTCGCGGAAATCGGAGACGGGAAATTCGAGACTCTAGGCGGGCGCCTTGGACAAATCGATCTTCAGCACCTCCCAAGGCGGCCGCACGCGCGAGATGTGGTCGGGCTGGTGCATGGTGATACGGTGCGCCTGGGATGCCGGGAAATAGAGGAATCTGTCGGGTCCGACCTGGCCTTCGTTGGGAAAGCTGATGCGCGAATCGGCGATGATGATCTCCGAGGTGCCATTGGGGCGGAGCCGGCGGATGGCGTTCTCGGTGAAGGACGAAAGATAAAGGTTGCCGCGCCCGTCGCCCATGATGCCGGCACAGGGCGGAATGCGCGCGACATCCTCGATCTGCGCCGCCACCGCCGCCGGCGACAGACTCTCGTCATTGAGCGCCGCGAGCGGAATGCGCCGCAGCATCGGGCCGAAGAGGCAGGTGAAGTAGAGCCATTCGCCGCTCAGCTCCAGCAGATTGAGGTTGATCACGATGTTTTCGCCGCCGCTCTTGCGAAAGGGGGTGCCGTCGATGATCGGCAGGATGGTGCGATCGGCGAGCGTCCGCGGATCGCCTTCGAGCAGCCGCCGGCAGCGTCCGCTGGCGCGGTCGACGACGATGATCGCGCCGCCATGCGACTCCGTGACATAGGCGTGCTGCGCGTCGACCCGCGCATGGCCGAGGACGGCGCCGGGCGGCGCGGCCTGCATATCCATGCGATAGACGCGTGTCACCCGATCATCGCGCAGGTCGATCTGCACGAGCTTCGGCCGCGCTTCGGCATCGGAGGCCTGGCGCGGCGCCGCGTCGTCAACCACCCACAGATTGTTCCAGCGATCGGCAAAGACGCCATGGACCGCGACGAAGCGTTCCTCGCTCGGCAGGCCCGGCGCCCAATCGTTCCACGCGCCGCCTGGAAACGGCCGGAAGGAGCCGTCTTGCATTACCTCGGCGACGCAAGGCGTCGGCTTGTCGGTCCAGCGCGGGAAGCTCGAGAAGATCCGTCCCGCGGGCGAAACGGCAACACCGTTGACCATCGCCTCGGGCGAATGCGCGACCTGGATCAGTTCCATCGCCGGATTGCTCCTTGCCGTGTCGGGCGGCCGCGACACTCTAGCCGCCCAAGACTCGCGGAAGCCACAAGGCAATGTCCGGGAAGATGGTGAGCAGCGCCAGCCCGGCGAGATCGGCGACGATAAAGGGGATGGCGCCGCCAGACCCGATGGAAGTCGCACCGGAGATTCGGAAATCCTCTATTCGGCCGCCGCCGCCTTGGACCGACGCTGCGTTCGCGCCGCGGCCTCGACGCCGAAGAAGCGCGCGGCGTTCTTCCAAACGATCATTTCCAGGATCTCCTTGGGGACCGAGGAAAGCTCGTCCATGTGCTTCACGACATTCATATGCGCGTCGGGATGCGGATGATCGGTGCCGATCATGAATTTGTCGGCGCCATAGCGCTCGACCACGAAATTCATCAGCGATTCCTCGAGGCCGATGACATGGTGGAAGCGGTCGAAATACTCCTTCGGCGGCCGCTTGTTCGCGGGCCGGCCGCGGATCGCGAAATTGTCGTGCGCCAAGGGCGAGCGGAAGGTCTCGACCGTGTCCATGAGGCGATCCTCGAGGAAGGGCAGATAGCTCACCCCGCCCTCGGCAAAGAG
>Ga0209415_10001339_pt1 | contig 47135 bp, 51 predicted proteins | sample PeaSoiSIISIP2007_FD_187696 | JGI IMG/M metagenome (GOLD analysis project Ga0209415, IMG submission 187696) | Peat soil microbial communities from Weissenstadt, Germany - SII-SIP-2007 (SPAdes) (version 2) | ecosystem: Environmental > Terrestrial > Soil > Wetlands > Peat | place: Germany... | reverse complement strand
TCCTCAAGAAATCGCCGTCCGAGCCGATAGCCAGGTACTCGGGCATCGCAAAGATCGTTGCCGTCAAGGCCTTCCCGCTCTCAGTTCTGTGGTGAAGTTTTACAGGAACCAGCTTTCGCAGGAAGCTGGGCAAATTTCCGTGCAGCAGTTGATCCAGAATCGCATCTTCGCGCTGATGCCGATCCACGTTCGATACTGAATCGGCGAACTGCGTGCCGGTGAGAGCCTGCGGGGGCGCCTGCGGGATGCCCGCGGTGAGGTCAAGGATCTCTGCCGGCTCAGCCTTTGATTTGCCGGCGCCAAAAAGACCTCCGGAAAGCGCCGAAATCGCCACTTTAATACCATGGCGGCGCGTATGATGTTTATGCAGTGAGGACAATCGCTTCATATTAGCTCACCCGTACCTTTCGAAGAGCTTGCCCCAATCCGTTTGGAGCGCTTGTTTGACCCGGGCCCGGCCCACCACGTTGTACCAGAAGACATCGTGATACAGGATCGAGGCAACATACGACCACGGCGCGATCACGGTGCGGAGCAGGAAATGCTCCAGGGGTTTCAGCGGCCCCCAGTAAATCATCTTTTGGCCGCGGCTCGCGAGCGTATCGCCGAGGTGAAAGTGAAAATTAACGTCGGAAATATCCTCGCCCACTACCTCGATCTCGCGCACATCTCCGCAGCCCAAGCCTTGTTCGTGGGCCAGGCGAATGAATTTGATGGAAAGCGGATCGAAGCCCATCATCTTGGCTGCCACGGCGTCGATGGCCACCATGTCACCGCTAGCCAGAATGTAGTTCTTAACGTGCGGCACTATGCATCTCGGGCCCGGCCCGTCTCCGGCAAACGTGCCGTCCATTACGGCGAAGATGCCGGGGTGGATTTCCTTCTGAATGGCGAGCAAGTCCACCAGGGTCTCGTGGATCACGCTATGGGTCCAATGCCGCTTCTCGAAAAGCAGGCCGCCGAAAGCGTTTTTCATCGCGCCGGTCACCTGGGTGAACACATGAGTCTTCATGGTGGGCAGATGAATGATATTCGACCCGAGGAGTCGCATGGGAATGCGAATGCCCTCGGGGTAGACCTTGTCCAGTACCAGCATTTTCGATTTAGGAGTGTAGCGGATCCATTCCTCGTCTTTTTCGTACAAATGAACGTTGCGCAGGCCGTATTTGTCCAGCACCTCTTTGTGTTTGTTCGCAACTTCGCCGCGCCGGGCGCTGACCACGACCGTTCGGTTGTGACAGCCATAGATCCTTTCCTTCGAGTAGCCGTCCTCGAGCAACGTAGCGATCACGCCGTCCAGTTGCCACGGCGTCGTGGAACAGGCCGGGTAGAAGTAGTGCCAGCTAATGTTGATCTTTAAGGCAGTTTCGCGATTTGCGGGCAGAAATTGGCGATAACACGCCAGCCGCATCAGACGCTTGTAATCGTCGATGACGGTAGCAGGAGCCGTCTTCAGTACAGCCACGCGCGATCGCGTCACACTCAAGCTATGAGCAATCGGAGTGCCGCTGGCGCGTTCGGCAAGCTGTCCCGCTCGATTCCCTTACTTACTCTGCGGTGCTCCTCCGCTCGCGGTAGCGATGTTGTCGACGTGCAGGACCTTATTCGCAAGGCGGCCAGCACAATGCAAGCCGATTGGGGCGCTGCGCCGGGTTTTGCCTTCGTCCAACGCGACGTGACGACATCCAAAGGAGTGACGACGAGCAAGACGCACCAGGTGTTCATGATCGCGGGTTCGGACTACTATATGCCGGTTGCCATCGACGACAAGCCTCTTTCCGCGGATCAGCAGAAGCTGGAGCTCGAAAAGCTAAGGCAGGAAGTCGAGCGCAGAAAGCACGAAACACCCGAGGAAGCGCAACGCCGATCGGAGCAATATCTCAAACTGCGCGAGCAAAACGGGGTTCTATTGAACGAATTCACTAACGCGTTCGACTTTACCTTGGCGGGGGAAGAGATATTCAACGGCCGTCCAGCCTACGTTTTGAATGCGACCCCCCGGCCCAGCTATCGGCCGCCAAACCGAACGGCCAAAATCCTCACTGGCATGCGCGGTCGACTGTGGGTCGACAAGCAAAGCTTTCATTGGGTCAAGGCCGAAGCCGAGGTTCTAAAGCCAGTTTCGGTCTTTGGAATCTTTGCGAAAGTGTTGCCGGCCACGCGGATGGAACTGGAGATGATGCCGGTAACGGATTCGGTCTGGCTGGTAAGCCGCTTCGCCGTGGATATGCGGCTCTCGATCTTCTGGCGAAAATCCGCCAAGGCGACTGAATCCACCTTCAGCGGGTACGAACCGGCAGCCGCCGCGTTGGCGCGTGCCCTCGCTGGGAACGATCGAGGACCCGCTTCTGGTGGGAATTCTCAGCCGTAGTCGGCGCCAGATCGTGCCCCCGGCGAGAGGCAAGAGGAGGGGATGTGAAAGATCTAATCTTAGCGGCAAAAGAGGTTCTCAAGGCGCGTGGGTATCAACAAGCGTGCTACCACTTGGATGACTTGGCGGAGCAGATCCAAGAAGCCCAGCGCAACATAGCGTTCAAAATCTGCCTTTAGCTACTCTCTGATGATTCTCACGCTCCCAGCTTCGATTTTCAGGCCCGGCGAGCGTTTCAAGGAGCTATGCGGCATGGGACTTCAAATCCGGTAGCTCAGAGACGACTTCGTCACACAATTGGAAATGTTGTCGACAGGCAAAGTGGAAGAAGCGAAGTTGGTTGATATTTGCGAAGCGTGCGAGAAGCGCGCTGTTCCTTCCAGACACCCCGGTTCAAGCAACCAAGTGAGTTACGCGGGGTTGCACGTCGCGAGCGAGCTTGGACGGAACATCGCCCGCCATTAGCCAACAACGCTAAAATCATGTGATGGTTAGAAACCTAACTGGTCTATTACTAGTGGTGTCGTTGGCCGCTCTGGCGCAGCAGCACGATCATGGCGCAATATCGCAGGATACCGGGCCCGCGCCGCTGCTCAACGGCCTTGGCCATATGCATCATCCCGTCAACACGTCGAATCCCTTGGCGCAGCGCTATTTCGACCAGGGCCTCACGCTGATATACGCGTTCAATCACGACGAGGCCGCGCGCTCCTTCGGATATGCCGCGAAGCTCGATCCGAAGTGCGCCATGGCGTACTGGGGCGTCGCACTGGCCCGAGGGCCGAATTACAACGAATGGGTAATCGACGCCGGCCGCGAGAAAATCGCGTCGGAGGCGATCCAGAAAGCAAAGACTCTCGCGGGTGGTGCCAGCGCCGCCGAGCAGGCCTACATTCGCGCGTTTTCTAAGCGTGTTTCCACCGACCCGAAAGCCGATCAGAAAAAGCTGGGCGCCGATTACCGTGACGCCATGCGCGAGCAGATGAAACGCTATCCGGACGACCTGGATGCGGCGGTGCTGTTCGCCGACGCCGCTATGGATCTGCACGCCTGGCTGCTTTGGAGGCGAGACGGCACGCCCGAAGCGGGTACCATGGAGGCGGTCCAAGCGCTGGAATCGGTATTGAAGCGGGATCCGGACAACATCGGCGCAAACCACTTCTATATTCACGTCGTCGAAGCCTCGCCGCATCCAGAACAGGCCATGGCGAGTGCGCGGAAGATGGCGGATCTGGCTCCCGGCGCGGGACATCTGGTTCACATGCCGGCTCACATTTACATTCGCACGGGCGATTATCACGCGGCGTCGGTGTCGAATAAACAAGCAATCGGCGCCGATCAGGGCTATATCAATAAGTACAACATCCAAAACATGTACTCGATGATGTACTACACGCACAACATGCATTTTCTGGCGGTCACCAGCAGCATGGAAGGGAATTTCGCCGACGCCAACCGCGTAGCTGCAAACATCACCAAGGGACTCATGCCCTATTTGAAAGAGCATCCAGAAGTGCAATCGTTTCTACCCACGCAAATGTTTGTTCTGGTGCGCTTCCGTAGATGGGCGGAGATCGAACGCCTTTCCGAGCCGGACAAAAACTTGGCCCCGGTGCACGCACTATGGCGATTCGCCCGGGGGATGGCGTTCAGCGGCGAAGGACAGATGGAAAAAGCGGACGCCGAACGCGCGGCGTTTCGAGCGGAGGCCAAGGCGATACCGGCCGAGATGGTGTTCGGATACAACACCGCGGGACAGATTCTCGAAATCGCGGGATACATGCTGGATGCCAACATCGCGCGCGCAAGACACGACTACAAGCTGGCTGCTGCGCTGTTGTCCAAAGCCGCGCGGGCCGAGGATGCGTTGAACTACGATGAGCCGCCGGATTGGTATTTGGAGCCGCGAGAATCACTCGGCGCGGTGTTATTTCTCGACGGCCATGCAAGTGACGCGGAGGCCGTTTTTCGTGAGGAGCTAAAACGGCACGCCAATAATCCGCGCGCTCTGTTCGGGCTGGCGGAGTCGCTGGAGACCAAGGGCAAGGCGAGCGAGGGAAGCGCGGTCCGCAAGCAATTCGACGAAGGATGGAAACACGCCGACGCGCAACTACGGATGGAGGATTTGTAGAGGTGGCAAGAGGGCCAAACCAAGATCGCGATCGAACTTTGCAAATGGCTGGAGCAATAACGCAACCCGGGACGAAGGCAACTTGGCCTTGGCCGGACTCGCTCGATGCGATGATCGCAGCGCCGCAATATCACCGTGTGTTGCTCGAGAACGACCGGGTGCGGGTGATCGAGTCGTGGATCCCCCCGGGCATCGTCGTGCCATTGCACGCTCATCGCTGGCCAGCCGTCTACTATACGATCTCGGCGGGAGATTTTGTTCGCCGGGATAGCGAAGGGAAGGTCCTGTTCGATACTCGCAGCGCGCCTAGGTTCCTGACCTCGTCGGGTTCGACTTGGGTCGAAAGTCTTCCGCCGCATTCGGTGGAGAACGTGTCCTCGTCCGAGATCCATATCATCAGTGTCGAGCTCAAGGATTCTTGAGCCACCGGTCACGTTCTTGTGGGGCTGGAGTTCTCGAACAATGGTCAAGTTCGTCGTTGGCTGGCCAAGAAGTTTGCGCCGCGGATGAACAACTCGTCATTCGGCCAGCGCTTTTTTGCGCGACCTCGCAGGATACAACCTGAGGGCGGCGTCCGGATTTCTGGCAACAATGGCTGAATTCGAAAGCGATCACTCACCCCAGGATCGTTCCAGCATGCGCGAGTATTCGCCCGAAGAATAGAGTTCGAAATGGAACTCGCGCGAACTGAGCGGCGTGAAGTCGCACTCGCTCAGTTTGCTCTGAAAGATTTGATCGGCGAAACGGTAATAGAAGCGCACAAACGCGTCGGAGAGCATTTCGCGCGGCGGCGCGGCGGCGAATAGAGTGTTTAGGCCGAGCGCGCGGCTGAAGATCGATTTGTAGTCGGCAACGCCCCACTTACGAAGCTTGGCTTGAACGCCCATGGGCGGGTCCTGGATCAGCAGTCCAGCGAAACTTTGGAAGCAGATGCCAGAGGGAAGGACGGGTTGATGGCGCTCGGCAAATTCGAGACATTGCTCGATCCAGCGCGCCAGATCCTTTCCGACGTAATAGAGCATGCGAAGTTCGGAGTAGCGTCCGTCCAGGAGGGCGCGGTCCAGGTCTTCGCGCGTGGCTTCGCCTTGGGGCAACAGACCCTGGAGCTTCAAGTTGGCGCGCGAGCTTTCCACTAGCTTGCCCGGTCCGCCGGCATCGGCGAAGGGATGGAGAATGAGGGGTGGCAAAGTCCTGACGATTCCGTGCGTCAAGGCCGGTGCGGTTCCGAACGATGAATCAGGTGCCATGACCAGAGTATGCGGAATTACTTCCGCTCGGTCAGTAGTACCTTGGCTTCAATTGGTTGGTTCCCTCGGAGCACCTTAACAAGTACTTCTTGGCCAGGATGACTGGCCCGTAACGCGTACGTGAAATCGTACAGATTCTGGATGGGTTTGCCGTCAAACTCGGTCAGAATGTCGCCGCCTTTGAGGCCCGCCTGGGCGGCCGGCGAGCCGGGCCGGACGTCGGCGAACCTTACTCCATTGGGGAGTTCGGTGAAATCGGGAATGCTGCCGAAATCTGGGCCGTATCCCCCGCCGGATACCTTGCCGGAATGCGGATTGGCCGTTTCACCCGGAGGCTGCGTCGAGGCGACCCGGACGAACTGCGGGCGTGGCGAGCTGTCGATCAGGTGGCTGGTGACGTCGGCAACCAGATCGAGTAAACGGACGGCGTCGGGGGCGTCGATCTTGTCCCAGGTGTCGCTTGGCTTGTGATAGTCGGCGTGAAGGCCGGAGAAGAAGAACAGCACCGGGACTTGTTTGGTGGTGAACGATGTGTGGTCGCTCGATCCGTAGCCGGCCTTTTCGCTGAGATCAGCCTCGAAGTCATGTTTGGGGGCCAGTTGTTGGAGGAGCGGGGCGAAAGTGCTTCCGGTTCCGACACCGCCTACGTAAACCTTGCGGTCACGAACCCGGCCGATCATGTCCATGTTGATCATGGCGATGTCGTCTTTGAGCGGCAGGACGGAATGATTGACGTAGTAACTGGAGCCGAGCAGGCCCAGTTCCTCGCCCGCAAAGGTCAGGAACAGAATGCCCCGCTGGTGTTTGGGCTCGTGCGAAAACCAGCGCGCCAGTTCGATGACGCCCGCGGTGCCGGAAGCGTTATCGTCGGCGCCGGGATGCACGGTTCCAGCCAGGGACGGCGCCATGGAGAACTGCTCGCCCAAGCCGAGATGATCGTAGTGCGCGCCGATGACGACGTACTCGCTGGTCTGACCCGGAAGGTAGGCGCCGACGTTGTGGACCGTCTTCACTTCACGTGCGATATCGACATCCATGTCAAGATGCAGTGTTTCGGGCAGTGCGAAAGATTCCGGATGCAGGTCCTTGTCGATATCGCTCTCGACGGCTTCCAGGTTCTTGCCGCTCAGAGCCAGCCAACGGTTCACGACGTTGGCCTTCACTTGAACGAATTCGATACCGGCGTTGTCGGGACCCGCGGTGGAGCCGAATTTCTCCAGATCGTCAGCGTCGCCCGAATGCACACCGACATCGTTCACCATCAGAACAGCTTTAGCGCCATGAATCTTGGCGTTCGTCGCCTTACTGAAAATCTGGGAGTGGGCGGTATAGATCTTGCCTTCGAAGACGCTCTTTTCGTCGAACTCCTGCGGCTCGTGACGCAGTAGAACGACGATCTTGCCTTTTACATCCAGCCCCGCGTAATCGTCGTAATTGTATTCCGGAGCGGTGATGCCGAAGCCCGCAAAGACCACGTTGCCGGAAACCTCCCCGGCGGAGGAAAGATTCAATGGGACAAAGTCCTGCTCCAAGCGCAGCGATTCCGGGGCGCCTCCCGTGTTAAAAGCGACTCCGTTCTTGTTGCCAAGGCGAGCGCTGGTGGTGACGTCAAAATTCTGATAATAGCTTTCACCGGAAAGCGGCTTCAGGTTCATGCCGCGAAATTGATCGCGAATGTAAGCGGCGGCTTTTTCAAGCTCCGGTGATCCGGTGGCACGTCCGCGCAGATCCGGGGAAGCCAAGAACTTGATGATGCCCAGGTATTCGTTGCTGCTCATACTGGCGGCAAACAGTCCGGCTGTCAGCGCCAGGAGCGCGATCGGGAATGTGAATTTCAGGCGCATCTTACTTGTTGAGCGGAGATGGGATCTTGACTTCGCAGCACTTGTCGTCGGACTGGTCCGCCTTCGGAGCCGCGTTCTGCGCGGTCTTCTGATAGCTCAGCTCGCCAGTGATGATCTGGCTGATATTCTGCCACGGATAGTTGCCGACTAAGCGGCGTCCATTCAGGAACAAGGTTGGCGTGGCGTCCACATTGAGCGCGCGTCCCTCGGCGATGGAGGCGTCCACTTCGGCCTCGGTGGCCTTGGTGTCGATGCAGCGGCCGAGTTGCACGCCGTCAAGATCCTGGGCGGTCTTGGCGAAATCCGTCACCTGTGTCTTCAGATTGTCGGGAGTGATTTCGGACTGGTGATCGTAAATCCAGTCATGATACTTCCAGAATGCCGACAGGCTTTGATGATAGATGCAGCGTCCCGCGATGGATGCGGCCTTGGCCCAGGGATGAATCGATTCCAGCGGGAAATCCTTGAAGTAAACGTGTACCTGGGTGGGGAATTGCGACGGGACATTGTCGCGCAACGTTTTCGCTTCTTCCTTGCAGTTGGGGCATTCAAAGTCGCCGAACTCGATCGCCGTCACCTGGGCGCTGGCCGGGCCGAAGGCGGGAGTGTCGCTGGTCTTCAACTTGTCGAGATCTTCCTGAAAGGGGTTCTGGGCGAGGTTGTAAATTACACCGCGAACGATATGCTGGCCATCCTTGGCGATATAGAAGGTTTCATTCTGCGAGCGGCCCTGGTAAGAGAAGTGAACATCCACTTCTTGCAGGTCGGGCGCGGTGGAAGGCTTGGGATCGTCAATTTTGACCTGGACCTCGGGAATCACCGCGAGAAGGTGGCGGACATACGTCTCCATATGGACTTTGTCCAACGTGGACGAGGGCGCGGACTTGGATTTTTCCTGCGCGGGAAGGGCGGTCAGCAGCGACAGAAGTAGAAACGCGGAGGCGGCAAAACGCATAATTGATTGTAACGCGAGACCGCGGAAGTGGCACCTAAAGGAGACCTAGATGGCCAACCGTTTCGGCACGGATATTCTGATTCAGGCACCGGACCCAGAGAAAGCCGCAGCTTTCTACGTTGAGCAGCTGGGATTCGAGGTCACAGGCGAAGTGCCCGACATGGTGAGCCTTCACGGCCAACACATCAACCTGTTCATCGAGCGCGGCCCGGCGCTGGGACCGGTCCTGGAAGTCACCGTGGACAATGTCGAGGAAGCCAAAGCCCGGCTGGTGAAGAACGGTTGTGAAGTCGTCAAGGATGAGCCGGATTTTCCGAGATGCTACGTCAAGGATCCTTTCGGATTGATTTACAACCTGACGAGCTGACGTCAGATGGCTGGGTGCCGGGGCTGCGGTAGGACAAGAAGTTTTGCGGAACCGCGCGTTTCTTGCGCGGGAGTGGCGCGTTTTTTCCTCACAGGGCGGACGAACCCAAGGTGAAGAGGGTTTGTCGGGGGTGATTGGTGAGTTTGGGCCGGAATCAGACGCGATCGTTGTGTTTGGTCAACGGCTTTTTGATTCTGTTGCCGTTCCCGATCGTGCCGACCCAAAGCGATATACCCAACTGTCGTGCAACTCGGCGCCTGACACGCCCGATTGGTTCGCAGGGCGTGCCAGGTCCGATACGTTGATTACTTCGCGGAGTTGAAGCGCTTCTCGATCTCCGGCCAGTTCACCACGCTCCACCAGGCCGCGATGTACTCGGGGCGGCGATTTTGATACTTGAGATAGTAAGCGTGCTCCCAAACGTCGAGGCCCATGACCGGGAAACTGCCGTCCATCACGGGGCTGTCTTGATTGGCGGTGGAAATAATCTCGATGCCTTTGCCGCTCTTGATTAGCCAAGCCCAGCCGGAGCCGAAACGCCCGGTGGCCGCAGCCCCGAACTTTTCCTTAAATGTGTCGAAGCTGCCGAACGTGGAGTTTATGGCGCTCGCGACATTGCCAGAAGGGCTTCCGCCGGCGCTGGGCGCCAGGATCTGCCAGAACATAGAGTGGTTGAGGTGGCCGCCGCCATTGTTGCGCACCGCGGTACGGATGTTCTCGGGCACGATGGCGCAGTTGTTCGCGAGCAGCTCTTCCACGGCTTTGTTTTGCAAATCGGGAGCGGATTCGAGCGCCTTGTTCAAATTGGTGACGTAGGCGCCATGGTGTTTGTCGTGATGAATCTCCATGGTCTTGCTGTCGATGTAAGGCTCCAGCGCGTCAAACGCGTAAGGAAGCGGGGGGACGGTAAATGCCACAGTATTCTCCTCTCGAGTTTTTCAATTTGAGCCGGCGAATCCGCCAGCCTTTTCAAAAGCGTCCGCCAGGCGGAACATACCTGTTTCGTCGAAGTGCCTGGTGAGTATTTGCATGCCTACGGGCAGTCCTTGGGAAGTTTTGCCGCAGGGCACGCTCATACAGGGAATACCGGCCAAATCGCCGGTAATGGTATAGATGTCGGATAAATACATTTCCAGCGGATCGTCTACCTTTTCGCCGATCTTAAATGCGGGCGACGGCGAGACGGGAGCGACAATTGCATCCACCTCTGTAAAAGCTCGGCGAAAATCCTCAGCGATTAGTGCGCGCACCTTTTGCGCTTTCAGGTAATACGCGTCGTAATAGCCGTGGCTGAGCACGTAAGTGCCGAGCATGATGCGGCGCTTACATTCGGCGCCGAAGCCTTCGCCGCGCGTGGCGCGATACATGCCGCTCAGGGTGTCTTCGTTGGCGCGAGTTGTATAGCGCACGCCGTCGTAGCGCGCGAGATTCGAACTCGCCTCGGCGGTAGCGATGATGTAGTAGCAGGGGATTGCGTACCTGGTGGCTGGCAGGCTGATGTCGCGCACGTCGCAGCCCAGCTTTTTCAGCACCTCAATTGCTTGGTGGATGCGATCGCCGGATTCGCTCGCCAGTCCTTCGAAGTATTCGCGCGGCAATCCGATCCTGGTACCCGCCACCTCGGCATCCAGCTGCGCGGTGTAGCTCGGCACGGGTGCGAAGGCGGAGGTGGAGTCGCATTCATCGCGGCCGGCCATCGTCTCGAGCAAGAGAGCGGCGTCGCGAACCGTGCGGCCCAGGGGCCCGATGTGATCGAGGGAACTGGCGAAGGCGACCAACCCGTAGCGCGACACACGGCCGTAAGTGGGCGTGACTCCGACTACGCCGCAAAACGATGCCGGTTGGCGAACCGAGCCGCCGGTGTCGGAGCCCAGCGCCACGACCGCCGTTCCTTGCGCCACGGCCGCAGCCGAGCCGCCGCTGGAGCCACCGGGGACGCGATCGAATGCGACGGGATTGCGTACCGGTCCAAAGGCGGAGTTCTCGTTCGAAGAGCCCATGGCGAACTCGTCGCAATTGGTTTTTCCGAGAATGACGGCGCCCGCCTGTTCCAGGCGTATGACCGCCGTCGCGTCGTAGGGCGGGATGTAGCGTTCCAGGAGTCGCGAACCACAGGTGGTCCGAACCCCTTTTGTGACGATCACATCCTTCACCGCCAGAGGGACACCGGCCAGCGGTCCGGCGTTTTCTCCCGACGCCAGCTTCTGGTCCACACGTTCGGCCGCGGCCAGCGCCCGTTCCGGACAGAAATGAAGATACGCGTTAGTCTTGGGATTTTCCGTTTCCGCGAACTGGAGCGCGGACCGGGCCAGTTCGACGGCGCTGAACTTGCGCGCGGCGAGGCCGGCCTGCACCTGCCCGATAGTCAAAGAGGGGATCGGCGGCGCGCTCATCGGATCTCGTTTACGCTCGGGCTCATCTTTCGATGACCTTCGGAACTTTGTAGTAACCGCCGCCCGCCAGAGGCGCATTGGCCAGAGCGGCTTCATTGCCGATACACGGAACCGGCTGATCGGCGCGGAGCGTGGCAGTTTCTTCGCTCTGATAAAGAACTTGGGCCATGGGCGCGACCGAGGAGGTATCGAGTTCGCTGAGCGCGTCCATGTGGGTGAGAATCTCGTCCATGTCTCTTGCCAAGCGCGCGATCTCTGAATCGGAGAGCTTCAGATTCGCGAGGTCGGCCACGTAGCGAACCTCGGACTCGGTGATTTTCACGCGGTCGCCTTCTTCGCCGGTACTCCCGTCGCGCCGAGGGCCCTGGTACGAGCCTGCTTGTATAGGATGCGCATTACGGGGTCTTCGATACGGTCGGCTTCGTCGGGCGAGGCGCTCTCACTGTGACTTTGCGCGGACTGGGGCGGACGGCGCGGTGCGGCGCCGGCAGTGCGGAATTCCAGATCGGTGACGATGCCGCCGCCCAGAACTTCGGTGAGTTTGGCGAGGATATCGAAGCGAAGGTGAAAAAGCTGCTTCTGCCAGATGGCGTCTTCGGCTTCCACCACCAGGCACCCGCGCACTAACGCCTTCGGGCAGGCATGCACGGCGATACGCTTGCCCACCGCGGCCGGCCAAGCGGCAAATGCCAGTTGGTCGGGTGAGATGGCATCGGAAAGTTTGAGTTTGGCGAGGGCCTTACCGGCTCGTTCCATTCGGATCGAACTCAATTTTAGCATTCATCCGGCGAAGATTCGCTGCCCGTTGCAGAACTCGAATGGTGTACAAGATGCCGCCCGCGAGCGCGATTGCGGCGAAGAGGAACATGGCGCGTTGTTCCCAAGTTAGCGTTGCGAGCAGGCTGCAGACGAAAATAGTGTTGACGGCAATGGTAGCTGCCATCATGCAGATCCACGTGAATGGCGTGTGAGCGGTCTCCTGATTTCTTAGGACGCGTGCCGATAGAGGGACAAAGTGACAAGCTGGTAAAAACTTTGTACATGCGCGGGTGTGTTACCAATCGAAGATGGACGCAGATCGCATAATCGTCGTGGGTGCTGGAATCGTCGGTGCGTCCATCGCGTACCACCTGGTGAAACGCGGCGCGAAGGTCATGATCGTGGAGGCGGTTCGTCCCGGCGCTGGAGCCACCGACAAATCGTTCGGATGGATCAACGCAACGTTTTCGAAGCGTCCCCGGGCATACTTCGATCTGAATCAACTCGGCGTTGCCGGCTGGCGCCGGTTGGAAAAGGAACTGGGCGGCGAGTTGAAGGTGCAGTGGGGCGGGAGCGTGGCATGGGCCGGTGCGGACGGGCCGGCGGAGAATTTGCGTTCGGACGTGCAAAGGCACCAGGAGTGGGGCTACGCGACGCACCTGATCGACGAGGAGGAGTTCCGCCACCTATTGCCAAACGTCGCCCCGGGTGACTTCGGCGCGGCTTGCCATTGCGAGTTCGAAGGCGCGTTGGACCCGATCGACGCGCTGAAAGCGCTCTTGCGCCAGGTACGCGAGTTGGGCGGGGAGGTGCGATACCCGTTCGAAGCGGAGGAGTTGAAGCTGGAAGGCGGGCGGGTGAAGGCGATCCGCGGTGGTGAGAGTTCGGTGGATGCCAAGGTGGTCGTGCTGGCGTGCGGCGTCGCGACCCAGCGGCTGGCGGAGATGGCGGAAGTGAGCATTCCGTTGAAGGAATCGCGGGGCGTGCTGGTGCATACGCGGCCGCAGCCCAAGCTGATCGACCGCGTGGTGCTGGCGCCCGGTGTGCATTGCAAGCAAAAGCAGGATGGACGGATCGTAGTGGGAGGACAGATTGTCGCGGGAGTTGGCACGGCCGCTAGCGAGGCGCCGGATCCGGGTGACAACGGCCAGCGAATCCTGCGGGAAGCCGCGCGCATGCTTCCTGGAATCCGCGGCGTCGCGGTGGAACGCGTGACCGTGGGATATCGTGTGATGCCGGTGGACGAGTATCCCGTGCTCGGGTTTTCGGATCGATGCCCGAACCTTTATGTCGCGGCGATGCACAGCGGCGTAACGCTGGCGCCGCTGATCGGGCAACTGGCGGCGCTGGAGATTTTGGACGGCGCCCGAGTCAGTTCTTTAGAGCCTTACCGGCCCTCCAGGTTCACTGATTAATGCTTAATTCGACACCGGCAGCAGCGTCGGATTGGCGGCGATGCCGTTTTGCGTGACGTCGACCTCCAGTTCACCGGAAGCCGCGTTGGCAGGCACCTGAAAATTAATCTGATAAAGCCCGACGAAGAAGGCCGTGAGTCCGGCGAATGAGACGGTAGACGGCTGCGAGCCTACGGTGACGGTGGGCTGCACGGTTACCAAGTGATACGGCGAGGCTGGCGTCGCGGCTCCGGAGGCAACGCTAGGATTGGTCGCGCCCAGGCCCACCGCGTACATCACCAGGACTTCGCCGGGTTTGGCGGGACTGGTGCCGGAGACCAGTGTACCGTCAGCCCGCTGCGCGACTATGTGTGCACCATTTTGCACGTATGGTGGGGTTGGACCATCGACAAATGACAATACGCCGGGCGCGGTGGCAACGATGTCGAGCATCAGAGGCAGAGTGAGCGCGTTGTTAACGCTGACAACTATTGGGAGCTGTTGCGTGGCAGTGGCTTCGTTGGGGATCTGAATATCGATCTGGCTACTGGTTAAGGAATAGAGCGGAGCTTGCGTGGGACCTAGGAGCGCGAAGGTCTTGTCAAAAGTAACGGGCAGGGGAGCAGCACCGGTGGAGACCGCGCCGGCAGCGAGACCGGTACCGTAAACCGCAGCGATGGTTCCGGGTGCAAGGCCAGCACCGCCGACGGGGTTCAGATTATTCACAGTGCCATTGGGGTACAAAGTGGGGGGCGGCGTCTGGTTGGGCGCGATTCCGCCGTACAACTTGGCCGTGGCGGGCTGCAAACTCCCGGAGGTGGCATTGAGGGTGACCACCATGTTCGTACTCACCATGCCGGGCTGCCACGTGGCGGAATAGTTACCGAGCGAGTCAGCGGCCAGGTTGAGCGGCGCATCGCCATTGGAGAAACTCGCGACCACGTTGCCGCTGGTGACCGGCGCGGCGCAGTCGTCATCGAGCTGAACGATCAAAGTGGCGGGCCATCCGGCCGGGACCGCAAAATTGTTGGCGAGGCCGGTTTCGGTGATCGCCAGTTTACTCGCGGCGCAACCGGCCGCTTCCGGCCTGAAGCGGCTGAGGGAGGGGGTTAACGCGCTCGAAGCACCGCTCGGCTGCACTACGAATGTCACGTTCACCGACTGGAGCAGCGATCCGATGGAGACGTTGACGTCGCCCGAGTAGATGCCGGCGGCCAGGCCCGTGGGGTTCACCGCTATGGAGATCGATCCGGATGAACTGCCGCTCGCGGAGCCGGATGTGGGAGTTACGTTGAGCCAGGTGCCGCCGTCAGCGGTTGTTGTCGCAGAGTTGAATGTCACCGCCGAAGCACTGCTGGTATTGACCTGGACTTGCTGAGCGGGCGGCGCCGATCCGCCTGCAGGCGTGGTGAAAAACAGTCCGGCCGGAGCGAGATCGGGCGCCGGAGACGCGGTGTTCGGCTGCAGATTCAAGACCGCCGTAACATACTGCGGGGAGTTCCGTGAATTGGAATCGGTGATCTTAACGATCGCGTAGTATGGGCCGGGCGCAAGTTGCGTTGCGTTGGGAGCGAGCGCCAGGGTGAGAGCGCCCGGAGTGGTGCTGGTCACGGTTCCGCTGGACGAAACCAGATTCAACCAGTTGGAGCCACTGACCAGGGTGGCCGTCCAATTCACCGTGGAACTCAAATCGCCGAGATTCAGGATCTTGATGATTCGCGTAGTTGTGGACCCGCCGCCCGCGACGGCCTGGAACAAGGCGCCGGTCGTGTCCAAGGCGAGGATGGGGCCGCCGTCTGCCACAAACAGCGATACGGGTATCTGTTTGTTCCCGGCCGAGGAGGAGACCAGGATCGTGTCGTGATAGGCGCCCACCGCGAGACCACTGGTGTTCACTTGTACTTGAACAAAGACCGGCTGGTTCTGCGCGGTAGAGCTGGAACTGGACGTCACGCTGGAGATCCAGGAACTCGCGCCCACCACCGATGTGGTGAAGCCGAGCGATCCGGCTCCTGTATTTGATACCAGCAGGTTCTCGATGAGGTTCCCCGGCGTCGCTGAGCGGGCCGCAAAATTCAACATCGCAGGAGACACCGTTGGTTGCTGCGCCGTGTTCGCCACGTTGAGCGTGACGGAGACGTCGGTCGGCAGACCGCTACTATCCTTAACCTGAATCCGCGCAGGATAGGACCCGGCAGCCAAGTTGCTTTGATTGGCGCTGACTACCAAACCGGCCGGAGCGGTGCCGTTGGCCGGGTTCACGCTGATCCAGGCGGGCGTCGGCGTACCGCTCTGTCCGTTATCGATGAGAAGGCTGAAGGTCACCGGCGGCGTGGCTCCGGTGGCAGGCACGACGGAGATGGCTTGCGTGGGCGGAGGATTGCCGTTAAGATCCGCGTTGAACGTAAGACTGAGAGGCGCTACCTGAATTTGCGAAACCGTCGTCACAAAGGTGACCTGGAAGGGCGACAGCGTTTCGCCCCCCAAACTATCGGATACGCCCAGGTTGAAGTTGAATGTCCCTGCATTGGTGGGAGTTCCATTCAGTACGCCGCTCGAGCTGATCGTAATTCCAGGAGGATTGCCGTTGATGTGAAAGACATACGGTGGAATTCCGCCGGTGGCGGCGATCTGTTGAGAGTAGGCGACGCCGACAGGTCCGTTCGGCAGAGGCGAAGTGGTAGTAATGGTGGGTAACGGGTTGATTGTGATGCTGTACTGAAACTGCGATTGTTGGTGGTTCTGGTCTGTAACGGTGAGCAGAAAGCTGAACGTTCCCGCGCTGGTGGGTGTTCCAGAGAAAGTTCCGCTAGTGCTTAGCTTGAGGCCTGGGGGCAAATTCGGGCTGAATTGGTCCACGGGCTGCTCTGAATACGTGAAGGTTCCCGGACAACCCGAAGCCGTAAAGTGGACTTGAGCATAAGGAACGTTTACGTCTCCCGGGGGCAGTGGAGAGGCGGGAGAAAAGGTGGGTGTGCAGGGGACCACGGCGATGGAAAGGATCTTGCTGGCGCTACCACTTTGATTACTTGCCTGTACATCGAAGCTGAACGTCCCTAGGGTAGTTGGTGTCCCGCTAATAATCCCCGAGCTCCCATCCAGGGTCAAGCCTGGCGGCACGTTCCCTCCGGGTGAACAATCGGTACAGATCGACCATGCTACCGCTCCTATTCCGCCGCTGGACTGAAGTTGAGCAGAATAGCTAAGGCCAAGCGTTGCGGAGGGCAGTGAGGCCGTTGTGATTTGGAAACTGGCGGAAAGAATACCAGCGGATGCAAGGAGCAACAAGAAAATGACTGCCGGAGAGCGCATCCCGGAAACCTTCGATCCGTGCAACCATGAGTTGTTCTTGTGCGTCTTCTTACACAGAGAAGCGTAAATCATCTACCTTCTCCTCCTCTGATTCTGGCGCGGTGCAGTAGAGACAGACCGCGCCACTTTGTTTGCTAAGATCTTATTCTACGGCCACTTGCGCGAGTTTTTCGAAGAATTTTTTGATAATCAATTTCGACGTCGTATCCAGCAATCGCTGACCCACGCTGGCGATAGTTCCACCCACCTGCACATCGCCATCGAACCTTACTTCGGTTGATTCCGCTTGGGCCATTAGATGCAGCAATCCCTCACCTTTGAGAAATCCGATTTTGCCGCTGCCTTCCACAACCAGCCGAAAGCTTTCGGGCGAATTCTGATCGGCGAGACGTATCTTGCCGCTGAAGAGGCCGCCGATGCTGGCAATCGCCATCTTCATCTTCATTTCGTATTGGTCTTCGGCGATCTTCTCAAGCTGATCGGTTCCCGGCATGCACTTGGCGAGCACCGCCGGGTCTTGCAGCAACTGGTAGGTCCGCTCGCGGCTGGCTGGAACAGTATAGGAACCGCTGAGCTTCAAGCAGTCCTCGAACTGGCGACCGCCAGCGCGCGCAGGGTGTAGACGTTAGCCACGTGCCGGCGATACGATGCCGACGCGTAGAGATCGGAATTGGCTTCGAGGCCATTTTTTTCCAGGTCGGCGGCAACCAGGGCGGCAGCTTTCTGGATATCGCTGGGCGAGCCAGCCGTGCCTTCGAGCGCTTGCTCGACGTTGGTGGCGCGATAGGGCTTGCCGGCGAGCCCGGTGACGCCGACGCGGGCGAACGCGACCTTACCACCAGACTGGCGGACGCGGGCCGCAATGCCGACAATAGCGAATCCGGACGCAGGCTGGACCAGTTTCTGATAGCTGGTACCCGTGGATCCATCTTCCACGGGCACGATTACCTCGCGGATCAATTCACCTGGTTCCAAGGCCGTGGTGAAGGTATCGACGAAGAAATCGGCAATCGGGACTTCGCGTTCGCCCTTGGCGCTGGCCAGAACAACGCGAGCTTCCAGCGCGAGTAGCGAAGCCGGATAATCGGCCGCCGGATCGGCGTGCGCGATGCTGCCGCCAATGGTGCCGCGGTTGCGAACCTGGATATCGCCGATGTGGGCTGCGGTTTCAACCAGCAGCGGGCAACTGGCGCGGAGCGATGCCGAGCTTTGGACATCGTAGTGCGTGGTGGTGGCGCCGATGCGGATGACATCCTTGTCCTGTCGAATGTAATTCAAGCCGGCGATACGGCCCAGATCCACCAGCTGCCCGGGGGTTGCCAGGCGCAGCTTCATGAGCGGGATCAGGCTCATGCCGCCCGCCAGCGCTTTTGCTTCGCCTTCGCTGAGTAGCTTCAGAGCTTCATTCAAATCCGCAGGCGCGGAGTATTCGAAATTCTGCGCGATCATGCACGGCCTCCTGCTTGGATCAGATTCCAGATTTTCTCGGGCGTCAACGGCATGTCGATGTGGCGAACACCGAGCGGACTGAGCGCGTCCACCACTGAATTCACGACGGCCGGCGAGCAGCCAATGGTGCCTGCCTCGCCCACTCCCTTCACTCCCAGCGGATTCACAGGCGACGGGGTGATGGTATGGCCGGTCTCTATCCAGGGGATGTTGCTGGCCTTGGGAATCGCATAGTCCATCAGCTCGCCGGTGACGAGCTGGCCGCTGTCATCGTAAACGGCCTGTTCCCACAAGGCTTGCCCGAGACCCTGTACCACGCCACCGTGGACCTGGCCATCGACGATCAGCGGGTTCAGGAGGTTGCCGCAATCGTCGACAGCGACGTAGCGCTTGATCTCGATCGCGCCGGTATCCCGGTCCACTTCGGTGATGACAATATGCGCGCCGAAGGGGAAGGTGAAGTTGGGCGGCTCCCAGAAGTACGTGGCGACGAGGCCCGGTTCGGTGTTCGGAGGCAGTTTCATCGCGCGGTAGGACGCCGCGGCGATTTGCGCCAGCGGTACGGACTTGCCGGTCTTGTTGTCGGTGCAGGCGCCGTTGGCGAACGTTACGTCGTCGCTCGCGAGCAGCATTGCGCCGTATTTTTTAATCTTTTCCTTCAGCTCCTGGATGGCGAAGTACATAGCCGTGCCGCCGATGGCGGTGCCACGGCTGCCGAACGTTCCAATGCCGTATTGCACCACCGCGGTGTCGCCATGCACCACGAGCACGTCGTCGATGCCGACGCCAAGTTCGTCGCCGGCTATCTGCGCGAAGGTGGTTTCTTCGCCCTGGCCGTGCGGCGAGCAGCCGGTCATTACGGTGACTGTGCCGGAAGGCTCGATCTTCACGGTGGCGCTTTCCCAGCCGCCGGCGGGTGTTGCGGGCGATGGTCCAATAGCGCAGATCTCGCCATAAGTGGAAAGCCCGATGCCCATGAGCCGTCCCTGGGCCCGGGCTACCTTCTGTTCCTCGCGCAATTTTTTGTAGCCGATGGTTTCCAGTGCCTTGTCGAGCGGCGCCGCATAGTTGCCGCTGTCGTACATCAGGCCCGTGGCCGTGTGGAAGGGGAAGGCATCGTTCGCGATGAAGTTCTTCCGGCGGACTTCGACCGGGTCCATCTTCAGTTCAGCAGCCAGCATGTCCATCATGCGCTCGATGCCGTGAGTGGCCTCCGGACGGCCCGCGCCGCGATAAGCATCGGTGGGCACGGCGTTGGTAAAGACTCCGACAATATCGGCGCGAATGTTCTGGCAGCTGTACAGGCCGGGCATCATGAGGACCGAAAGTGTCGGGATGGCGGGAGTGAGCAACTGATGATATGCGCCGAGGTCCTGAATCAGCTTCAGCTTGATGCCGAGGAGCATGCCGTCCTTCTTGGCGGCGACCTCGTAGTAATCCACGTGGCCGCGGCCGTGGATGGTGCAAGTGAAATTTTCGCGGCGGCTCTCGATCCACTTCACCGGCTTGCCGACCTTCATCGCGACGAAGCCCATCAGAGCCTCTTCGGCATAGACGTTGAGCTTGCTGCCGAATCCGCCGCCCACTTCGGGCGTCACCACGCGCAGCCGGTTCTCTTCGAGACCGAGCATTTGCGCCACCAGCGTTCGGACCAGGTGGGGAATCTGCGTGGAAGTATGCAACGTCAGGGCGCGATCGCCGGCCAGCCAATGCGCCACCACACCTCGGGTCTCCATGGCCGTGGGAATCAGCCGCTGGCTGGTGATGCGCTGCTTCACGATCACTTCAGCTTCGGCGAACGCCTTGTCGACGTCGCCGCCATCCTGGTGGAAATTGAAGGCTGTGTTATCGGGCCATTCCGGATGCACGGCGGGCGCGCCGGGCGCCAGTGCTTTTTCGGGATCAGAGACCGCGGGCAGAGGCTCGTAGTCCACTTCGACGGCCTCGGCGGCGTCGCGCGCGACGTAGCGATCGGATGCCACCACTACGGCAACCGGATGCCCGACGAAATAGACGCGGTCCATCGCCAGAATGTGATGATACGGAACGCGCAGGCCGGGCAGGGAAGCGCCGCACGGAACCGGTCCCACCTTCTCGGTGTCCTTTCCGGTGAAGACCGCGGCGACGCCGGGGAACTCGAGCGCGGGTTTGATCTTGATGGATTTGATCTTCGCCGCGCCGTGCGGGCTGCGCACGATGCAGGCGTGCAGCATGCCGGGCATCTGAATGTCGTCGACATAGATGGCGGTGCCGGTGATCAGGCGAGGATCTTCGCGCCGGCGGATCCGCTTGCCAACCAAAGTGTCGGTTTTCGTGGTGGTGGTGGCCATAATTCTCCCTTATGCTTCGCGTCAGGCTTTGGCAGCCAGCGATTTTACGGCATTCACGATGTGCTGGTAGCCGGTGCAGCGGCATAGATTGCCGGCCAGCCCTGCGCGGATCTCTTCTTCGCCGGCGCTGGGATTGCGCTCGATGATTTGCTTGGCCGTCATGATCATTCCGGGCGTACAGAACCCGCACTGCAGGCCATGCTCGTTCCAGAAGGCTTCCTGCATGGGATCGAGCTTGTCGCCGGCCGCGAGTCCTTCAATCGTGAGCACGCTGCTGCCGTCGGCCTGCACGGCGAACATGGTGCAACTCTTGATGGCTTTGCCGTCGACGTGCACGGTGCAAGCGCCGCACAGCGAGGTCTCGCATCCGATGTGCGGGCCGGTCAAACCGGCCACTTCTCGCAGGTAGTGGATGAGCAGCAGGCGCGGTTCGACGGTATCGGTGCGTTTGGTTCCGTTGAGGGTGAGAGTGATGGATCGTGTCATGGGTGGAAGGTCCAGCGGATATGACGATAACACAAGCGGCGGGGAGGCGGAAAGGAGGCTGGCATTAGAGCTTAGCTTGTCGTGTGACGAACCCGCCGGGCTCACGTAAGAGCGCGAGCGTCGTTTAAACTTGGGTTGCGTGACTTTCGAGTGGGACGCGCGAAAAGCAGGTGCGAACCTCAAGAAGCATCGCGTTGGGTTCGACGACGCGGCAACCGTATTCCTTGACCCGTTTGCGATGACGTTCCCGGATCCGGACCATGAGTTGGAGGACCGCCGCGAGATCACGATCGGCTGTACAATGAGAGGGCATGTGGTGTTTGTTGCCCACTGCCAGCGCGGGGAACGGATTCGGATCATCAGTGCGCGCCTTGCGACGCGCAGCGAACGCAAACATTATGAAGAAGGAACCGACAGCCAAAAACAATGAGGAATTGCGAAAGGAGTATAATCTATCGCAATTGAGGGGCGGCGTAAGGGGCAAATACCATCGCCGGGCCACTGCGGGAACGAATCTTGTTTTGCTGGACCCCGATCTCGCGACCCTTTTTCCAGACAGCGCGGCGGTGAACCGCGCGCTCCGCGTGTTAGCCGAAGCCGCCCAGGCTGCAACTCCCTCTAAACGCCGGCGCGAGCGGTAGCCAGACGAATCCCAGGGCTAAGAAGATGTAAGCCCGGCTTTGAACGCGGATACCACCACGCTGCCTTCAGATCCCACCCATCCCGACAAGAACAACCAAGTACGGCTTATCGGTTGCCTTCCGTCTTCCGGCCAGTACACTAGTGTCGAGCAACAGATCAGCATATGCAAAGGAGTGGATACGCAAAAACTGCGAGGTGCAATTCGTTATCATCGAGGATGATTTGGTCCGGCAATGGGCAGAGTACTACATGTTGAGCCCGATGTATTGCGATTCATCGGAGGGCTGAACGCCCGCTTCATCTTCCGCCGGTGCATCCTCCTCGGTCTGCTCCTCGTAATGGGCGAGCACTGGCCGCACCTTCTGCTGGTCCCAATCGGCTGGAAACCTGGTTTCACTCATTGCTGCTTCTTCCTTCTCCGTTTGCGATATGCCGCGAGACTCAGGTGAGCATGTATCACATGATCCCTCGGATTGGTTATAATGATACCAGCAATGATCGTCGCAAGTCACATCGCGGATGTGCTGGGCGGGCAGCCGATCCTCGGCCGACGCCTTGGGTCGATCGCGGCATTAAACGCCGCGGTTTCGCAGGGATTGCCGAAGGCCGCGCTTCGGCAGACCGCAAGCCGGATCTTCGCCAGCAAGACCGAACAGAAGCAGCTCATGAATCGGATCGTCCCGGAAGCTACGTTCAAACGCCGGCGCGACCGGCTCAGCGCGGCCGAAAGTGAGCGCACGGAGCGCATGGCAAGAGTCGTCGCGACAGCGGAATATACTTGGGACGACCTCGAAGACGCGCGCAGATTCCTGACGACCGCGCACCCGGCGCTTGGCGGCAAAACTCCCATTGACGCCGCTATGACCGAGCTGGGCGCTCGCCAGGTGGAAGAGATTCTCGGCAAGATCTTCCATGGCCTCCCAGCGTAGCGGGATTTGGCGAGCTTTTCGTATCGCGGATCGCCGGCGCAATATTTTCGATGGACAGGGGGCGGCAACATTCGGTGGACGCTGGAATTCTCCGGGCCGCCGCGTCATCTACGCCGCTGAGACCTATGCGGGTGCGATGCTGGAGGTGCTGGTGAATGCCAACATCGGGCGGGTGCCGAAGCATCATGCCTGGATCGAGATTTTGATCGGAGAAGACGTGAGCGTCGAAGAAGCGGATGTGCGTAAGGTCCGCCGCTGGGACGCGCCGGATCAGCGTGCGAGCCGAATCTTCGGAGACAAATGGTACGACGAACAGCGCTCCACGGTGCTGATCGTGCCCTCGACGGTCACGCGTGTCGAGCGGAACGTCGTCATCAACCAAGAGCACCCCGGATTTCGAAAGCTTCGAGCAACTAAGCCGAAGCCGGTAGTATGGGATGAGCGATTGTTCCAGTGATCGAAAAACCGCTACCACTCGCAAGCAGGCCGCAAGATTCGCGCTCAATACGACCAAGCCCCCAGTCCAAAAGAGCTCGTGATTCTCGAAGGATCGGCACATGCCCAGTACATTTTTCAGACCGGTAGGGAGAGCGGTTGATGCGGGAGATTCTTAGATTCCTCTTGGCGCCATAGCGCCCTCGGATGCGCGTCATGGCCAACCACATTGACGGAAAGCGCTGGGCACTTATTTACGGAAGGACCGTGAACTTGTAAAATAATTGCGGACCGGGCGGAGGAGGGTGGCTGTTTTGCTAGTCGACAGCAAAACTGTTCGCATTGTGGCACTGTGCGCAATCGCGGCCGGAGCAGCGTTCGATCAGACGAATGCACCGGCCGGGAACTGGACGCCTCCGAAAACCGCTTGGGGCGATCCAGACCTGCAGGGAGTCTGGACCAGCGACGACTCCTTCGGCGTGCCCTTCGAACGGCCCAAAAGGTATGGCAACCGGAAGTTGTTGAACGACGAAGAATACACCGAGCGCGCGAAGGAAAATGAACTGCTTGCGACCAGCATTCAGGCAGGCGTCTTCCCCAACGCCGGTTACTGGGTGCAGCATGAGGGCGTGGAGGCCCAGCCGTATGGGTCGAACTGGAGCGAGTATGCCCGGCGGACTTCGCGCCAGACGTCCCTGATCGTCGATCCGGAAGACGGTCACATTCCGGCGTTGACGCCACAAGCAATGTACCGGCGGGCGTCCGACATTGCCGCTGCCAGAAGAAAACTGCGGCCCGAATCGTGGGAAGACATCAGCATGTACGGCCGCTGCATTACGCGCGGAGTCCTGGGCTCCATGTTCCCGGTGATGTACGGAAACGGGACGGAGATCGTGCAGTCACCGGGGCTGGTCGCGATTCGCTATGAGATGATCCACGAGGCTCGCATCATCCCTCTGGATGGGCGCCCGCATGTCGACCAACGCATTCGCCAGTGGCTAGGCGATCCGCGGGGGCACTGGGAAGGCAACACGCTGGTAATCGAGACCACGAATTTCATTGGCGGACGGGTCGGCATCGGCGCCAATGGGGACGGCGTCAAGTACAGCGAAGATCTCCGACTGGTCGAACGCTTCACGCGCATGAATGACCGAAGCATCCAGTACGAAGTGACGGTTTACGATCCGAAGACCTTCACGGCTTCATGGACCGTCGCGTTCCCGATCACCCACGAGCGCGGTTATCGGATTTTCGAATACGCCTGCCACGAGGGCAACTACGCGATGTCGAATATCCTGAGCGGAGCCCGCGCCGAAGAAAAGGCCGAAGCCGCTCAGAAGTGAGCGGTCACCGCGGAATCCGCGACTTCGCTTTTCGGCGCTGCTTCTAAACACGGCATGGAGACGAAGGCTGCGGAGATGGTGAGCCATAGCATCCGGCCCACCAACCCGAAGCCGGTAGTATGGAATGAGCGATTGTTCCGATGACCCGAACGCCACTACCACTCGAAACCACGCCGCGAGACGTCCAGCGGCGCTTGCAGGCTGGCGAGAAGTTCACCCTGGTCGATGTGCGGGAGCCCGCCGAATTCCAGCTCGCGCGCATTGGCGGCGCCGAGCTCATTCCGATGCGAACCGTGCCGACCGAGCTCTCGCGCCTGGACGCGCAGGCCGACGAATCAGTCCTGATCGTGTTTTGCCATCACGGCGTCCGAAGCTTGAGCGTTGTGTATTGGCTGCGTGAGCAGGGTGTCCTCGCCTGCCAGAGCATGGCCGGCGGCATAGACCGCTGGAGCCGGGAGATCGACCCCGGCGTGCCACGTTATTAAACGCGCGCAATATTCCTGAGAGTTTCCACTCCGGTTGTGAACTAAATGATCCATGAGGGGGGATGCCGTTGGTTCGTTTCCCTTTGGCCCTTCTTCGGAACTCGCGCAAAACGGACTGCGGCGCGAAACAATTCCTTGCCGGCTCGGTGGTGCGCGCCGCAACCTTTGCGCTTTTGACCGCCTGGTTCCTGCTCGGGGCCGAGAAGCCCGCGCCTCGAGTGGCGCCCTTTTACTCCGCGGCTAGCATAGTCAATGCAGCGGACAATCAATCCGGACAGCTCGCTCCCAACGCCATCGGCACTATCTACGGCTCGAACCTGGCGTATAGTACGGCCGCCCTCACCGAGAGTGATATTCACGCCGGTGTCCTTCCCATCATGCTCGGCGACTGCGAGACTACAGTCCTGATCAACAATTCTCCCGCGGCTTTGTTTTATGTTTCGCCGACGCAAATCAACTTCTTGGTTCCCCCGAATTTGTTGCCGGTGCCGGCCTCGGTTTACGTAGCTGTCGACAGCTGGCGCGGGCCGCTCATTCAACTGACGCTAGTCCCCGCCGCGCCCGGCCTGTTTCAACTGGACGCCGACAACGTGGTTGCGTCGCGTGCCGACGGGTCCGTGGTGACGCCGTCTTCACCCGCCAAGCCCGGCGAAGTGGTAGTGCTTTGGGCTACCGGGCTCGGCCTTACCACGCCCCCGCCGGAAGGTTTCCAGATTCCCACCACGGCGGCGCCCCTGGTAGCTGGCGCGAATCTGTCCGTCTTACTGGATGGAACGCCTGTCGACCCGGGCGCCATCGACTACGCGGGCCAGGCGCCGGGCTTCGCGGGTTTATATCAGGTCAACTTGACGTTGCCTATGTCCACCGGAGCGAATCCCGAGATTCGCCTGCAAATCGACGGCGCAACCAGCGTCCCGAGAGTTCACTTGCCTGTAATGTTAAACTGATCGGCTTGCAGCGCCATCAATTCGCAGTCCTGTCGCTCGCGGCCATTGCACTGGCGTCCAGCTTTTGGTTCCTCCTGGACGTATTAGGCAACGCTACCCACAGTCCACGGATCTTTGGCGTCGCGGCCTTCGAAAACCGGTTTAACGACTTTCGCAAATTGGTTCGACCCCACACCGTATATGGCTACATTTCGGATAATCCGACCAACGAGCCCATTGCGCTGGCCGAGTTTCATCTCACGCAATACACGCTGGCGCCCGCGATTATCAAACCGTCCCCCAACGAGAGCCTGGTGATTGTGAACTATCACGGCAAACAATTGGATCCGAAGCAGCTCCAAGTCAATCACCTGGCTCTGTTGCAGGATTTCGGCAATGGCGTGGCATTGTGCCGGCGGGTCCCATGATGACGCTGCTCTGCCTGGCCGCGATTTGGCTCGCCGGATTTGGCTTGGTTCGTTGGATGTTTCCGCAGCCACAGCGGTTGTCCCTGCACAACGTTTTGCTTTTTTCGTTGGGGATCGGCGCGGGCGCCGGCGTCGCGTCGTGTTTGTACTTTGTCGCGCTGTTGCTGGCGGGGCCGAGTTTCACCGTGCTGGCGTGGGCGACGGGCGCCATGGTAGTGATCGCTTGGGCGCTGGGCTGGTTCGCGAAGCGAAGAGGAATCGAGCTCGATTGGGCCGAAGGGCCCGCGGTTCCGTGGTATTTGACTGCCCTTTTCCTGGTGGCGGCCGCACTAGCAGTGACGATGTTCATTGGCGCGATCACTTACAATCCACACGGCGACGAAGGCGCGTGGAGCATCTGGAACCTAAAAGCCCGATTTCTATTTCGGGCTGACGCATTCTGGCGCGACGCCTTTTCCAGCGATCTCAATTGGAGCCATCCGGACTATCCGTTGTTGCTGCCGGGCCTGGTGGCCCTGTGTTGGAAGCTCACTGGTCGGGAATCCACCGATGCGTCGATTGCCATCGCTTTTCTGTTTGCCCTCGGGACGGCCGGTGTGTTGGTGAGCACGCTCGGGGTCTTACGTGGCAGAACGTATGCGCTGCTCGCTGGGACGCTGTTGCTGGGTACTGCGAGCTTTGTCGCGTTGAGCGCCGCGCTCTATGGCGATGTGCCGCTGAGCTTCTACATCCTGGCGACGATTGCGCTGCTTTGCCTGCAGGATCGGCATCCGGAGGACTTGCGCTTTAGTGCGCTGGCGGGATTGATGGGCGGATTCGCCGCCTGGACTAGAAACGACGGGGCGGTTTTCTTGGTCGCCGTGATCGTGGCTCGCGCATTCGCGCTGTTTCGGCTCAGGGAGCGTGCCGCGATCGTGCCGCAGTTGCTTCGCCTGTTGGCCGGGTTGGCGGCGCCGCTGGCTGTGGTCATCGCCTTCAAGCTGCGCGTGGCTGGGCCGAACGATCTGCTTTCAACGCCGGCATCGGCGATCCTGAAGCATCTTGCCGATCCGGGGCGCTGGATCATGACGGTCGAGGGATTAGTGATCGCTCTCTTCACGTTGGGCCGGTTCTTGATTCCGATTGTTCTGGCGCTCGCCCTCTATTGGTACCTGGTGCGATTTCAGGTGGATGCGCGCGACCGCCCGGCTCTGGCTACCGCCGGAATCGCGCTCTCTCTAACGGTTTTCACTCAATTGCTGATGGATATCGTTTATGAGAACAACCTGCCGGTCGAAATCGGCACGTCGTTCGAGCGCATTTTGCTTCAATTGTGGCCCGCGGGATTGTTGATATTTTTCCAGGCGTCGGGTCCGTTGCAATTAGTTGCGCCAATACCCCAGAAAAAGGCGAGCAAGGAGACCAAGGCCCACAAGCCGGCTCGCCGCATCGTGGAAACCCGTTAAGGCCGGCCTGCGTTTAAACTGGAAGAGGGGATTCCGATGTATTTTCGATCCGCGTTGGTAGCGTTCGCGGCCGCGCTGGTTCTAGGCGCGCAAGAACAATCGCCGGTTCCGGCTTCCGATGCAGCGTCAGCTCCCTCAGGGCCAGCTCCACTCGCGCCGGCGTCACGAACGGAATCGGCCAACCCGGATGAGTTCGTCGTCGCGGTAGGCACCCGCATTCCCTTAAGCATGATCAACAGCGTCAGCACCAAAACAGCGGTGAGTGGTGAGCGTGTGTACCTGGAGAGCGTGTTTCCGATTCTTGTCAACGGACACGTCGTAATTCCACCGGGAAGCTACGTCGCCGGTACGGTCACCGATGTGAAGCGTCCGGGCCGGGTAAAGGGGCGCGGCGAGCTATATGTCCGATTCGATTCGCTCACTCTGCCGAATGGCGTGACACGAGATTTTCGCGCTCGCATGGGCAGCCTGGATGGGCGCGCGCCGGAAACACTCGATAAGGCCGAAGGCAAGATCAAGGGCGAAGGTGACAAGGCCGACGACGTCAAGACGGTTGGAGAAACCACGGGCATCGGCGCCACGGTTGGCGGGTTGGCGGGCGCGGCGGCGGGACACGCGGGCATGGGAGCAGGGCTGGGCGCCGCAGCCGGAGCCACGGCCGGTTTGATCGGTGTGCTGCTGACGCGAGGGCCTGACGCAATTCTCGCCAAAGGGACCACGATGGAGATGGTGCTCGACCGGCCCCTCCAGTTCAACACCGCTGACATCGATTTTCGCAACGCCATGCCGCGCGCCCAGTCGAGCGATGGACCGGGTCCGCAGCCTAGCCGCAAATCGCAGACCACGCGGCGCTGGCCGATCTTGTAAGCGCCGAGCGCCAGACGCCATAACATCAAGCGAGGTTCATGCCAACCGGCGGATGCGCTGCGTCCTCTGAACCCCTTAGTACCGCCGATCCATCCGGCAACCCCGGCCTCGTACCCTCCGAATTTGAACCCGCCAGTCTATTTCGAGCCTTTCGCCGCGCCCCTACAATCGAGTCGTCATGGAATTCACCGACCTCCAAATGACGCTCACAGTAGTGGCTTTCCTAACCCTGGCTGCTATGGTGGTCTTCCTCGACTACCTGAGAAGGCAGCCCGCGCCTCAACAACCACAACGCATCAAAGCTCTTGAAACTGCGCTGCCGCAAGCCTCAATCAGGATCTTTGACGCTACGCCGATCGATTACGAACCGGCAAAGAAACTGGCCGCCGAACGCCCATTGGAGCCTCTGGTTGCCACAGCTACCCCTCGGCGACCTCTCGTGCAACCACGTATGGAAGGCGAGACCGTTACCGTCCAGATGGCGCTGCCCTCTCCCGCGGCGCCGTCGGGCTCGACGGAAAAACCAACCCCGGCCGTCCCTCCCACGCTGCCCCCGACCCCGTTCCCGCTCCCGCTAGCTGCTCTCCCCCCGGTGACCATTGACGCGGTGCTTTGGGAACAACTGGTCGCGAGCCAACCCAGGCAGAATCTACTTTCTCCGGCGGCATCAATCGCGCGGGGCTCCCTGAACACGGTAGAAGCGGCACAACGCATGATTCACGATGACGGTCGCGACGTGGCTCCGGCCATGCACTACAGCGGAATGATCCAGCAGCCCGTGCTCGAACGTTTGCTCGAAAGCGAGGAGCCGTTCACAGGCCTGGTGGTTTCCATCGGCATTAACGATAGCGATAGCAGCATGTGGCACAGACAGGGTTGGATGCAGTCGGTGGGCACCTACATTACCACTCTGCTGACAGAGAACGATTTTTCGTGCCGCACCGCCTATGACGAATTCGTCGTGGTGTGCCCGGGCGAGCGCGGCGCGCAAGCGCAGCGCCACTTGAATCGCATTTCCGAACGCCTGTGGGATTACCAACTGCGCGGCACCGGCGCCAGCTCCATTCTGTTCAGTTGGGGAGGCCTGCAAATTCAGGATCAACCGTTGGTCGACGCCGTTGCTTCCGCCACGGAACGTATGCGCGAGACAAAGCGGCGCGGGCACTCCGCGAGACCCGCTCCGGCGCATCAAGAGGCAATTTAACCCAGTTTTATACCCCGCCTCATATGTACGGGTAACTCCAGAAGCCGCCATCCTTCTCGGCAGTTTCTGGAGTCTTTTTTGTTTTCCTGATAGCGAGGGGGAGCGGCGAAGGCCAAGCACAGGGCAAGCGTGGCGCGTCTGAACCTTGTCATTGGGGCCGCGAATCGAGGCCGGCCAAACGATCGTGGGTTGGAGTCGGAACGCTTGAAACTCGAACAAGGCGGTCAATAGATGCTAAGATTCTTTCGATGCCGACAGAACAAATTCTTGCTCTTCTGATTGCAGAACGAGACAAGCTGAATAGAGCCATAGAAGCTCTTCAAGGACCTACCAGGCGCCGGGGAAGGCCTCCAAAGAACCCTTTAGCCACCCCAGCGGCGGTCTCTGTAACTACGGCCGCGAAGCGAAACGGACTTAGTCCGGCCAAGCGAAAAGCGCAATCAGAGCGGATGAAAGCTTACTGGGCGAGCCGCAGGAAGCAGGCAGCGAAGAACTAGGATCGGACCCATTTTAAGCCCACAACGCGTGGCCGCGCCGAGCCACGGAATTGAGGTATAGTTGTCTTGAGTAGCCCAGCAGCGCTCAAAGGAGATGACATGAAGAAGATCAGCGCCATAGCTTTGATGACCATGGGACTTGCCGCAACCGGTATGGCTGCGGAATACAAAGGTTTCGTCGAGGATACGAAGTGCTCCACGATGCCGGCGATGAAGGACGATGCCGACTGCGCGCAAAAGTGCATCAAGGGCGGTTCACCGGCAGTCCTGGTGACCCCGGAAGGGAAAATCTACAAGATCGCCAATCAGGACAAAATCGTGGCCAGCGCGGGTCAGCACGTCACAGTAACCGGCAAAGCGAAGGGCGACACGCTCACCGTCGACAGCGTCAAATAGACTGCTGCCGAGCCCGGCAAAGTTTGCATCGAACACAAACCGAGGACAGCGGGATATGCTGGCCGAACGTGGAACGAATGGATCCGCGCGTATTCTGCCAGCCATCGGAATTCTCTCAACCGCGCTTGTCACACCGTGGGAATCCCGATGATCGTGATTTCCTTCATGCTCGTGCCGGTTGCGGTATTTCGTCCGTGGTCCTGGGAACTGGTTGCCGGCCTCTTCGTTGGGGGCTGGGTTTTTCAATTCGTCGGACACGCCTTCGAGGGGAAACCGCCCGAATTCTTTAAGGATTGGCGGTTTCTGTTCGTCGGGTTGCGCTGGTGGCTCGCAAAGATCGCCGGCAAGGCTTGATCTAACGCTCGCATCCCACATTCGACAGCGTGTAAGCAAGATCGGCTTTGCGTCTTTCGCCGCACCCCTTCTGTGCCGCACTTCCTGTCACCACGCGGAACCAACTTATTCCTTAAGACATACTCGCTTTAGAGCGGCTGGCTACTTGCGTGCTCGCTCAAAAGCTGAGTTGCCAAAGAGGAGGTGATTGGCATGCCCGGCGTGGTGAAAAAACACGAGCATGAATGGACGCCTTATCTGGCGGGCTTAACTTTCGTTGCCGCAGGCGTTATCTTTCTGTGGTTTCTATTGAAGGATTGGGCAAAACTAGTTGCGCGGTAAAGCGCGGCTCACGGCACAGACTTCCTAGCTCTCTGCGAGCACCCGGCGTTAAAATAGAGGCCCGCGTCCGATTTCCTTGGAGGAATCGACTATGTCAAAAGGCCTCGTCTTGGCCCTCCTCTGCTCTCTATCGCTATTTGCTCAAAGCAGTGCGATTGTCGGCGCAGGCTATGTGGCCCCGGCGCCGGTGTCCGCGGCCCCCGGACAGATTCTTACGGTCTTCGTAACCGGCCTGGGTATTACGTCAGCCGCGCACGCGGGGGCTGGAGCGCTGTCCAATTCGTTGGACGGTGTCACTGCCACGTTGCACCAGCTCTCGGACTTGGCCGTTCCGATTGTGGACGTCCGGCCGGTCTCCACCTGCCCGGATCTTGCAAATATTCTAGGGCAAGCCGCGTGCGCAACCCTCACAGCGGTAACGGTTCAAATCCCCTATGAGTTTGTCCCGCCCTGCCAGCTTTGCGATCCGCCCCCATTGCCTCCCGCGCAGTTGTTCGTCAGTGCGAATGGTCAGAATTCGGCTGCCATCGAACTCAACGCTCTAGGCGATCAGATTCATGTCCTGACGGCATGCGACCTTTTGCTGTTACCGTCCGGAAGTATGCTGAATACCAACGGCCTCGGGTGCACGCCCCTAGTCACGCACTCCGACGGCAGTATGGTCTCCGCGTCCAAACCTGCGAACGTTGGTGAGGCGCTCACCGCATGGGCGGTCGGGTTAGGCCAAACCAACCCTGTCGCAAGCACCGGCCAGCCCGCTACGAACGCGGCTCCCACACTTCAGACTTTGTCGCTGGACTTTAACTATACCGTGAATGCGCTCGCCGTAAAGCCCTTCACCGGCCGGACGGACGTGAAGCCTCCCCACCCACTTTTCTCCGGACTCGCGCCTGGATTCGCCGGACTTTATCAGATCAACTTCGCCGTGCCGCAGGACCCGTTGAATGGCACGCCACGATGCTCCCCACCGGGGACGATCGATCAGGGAGGCAACGTGGCGCAGTCCAATCTGACCGTCAGCTTCGGTGGCGGGTCCTCGTTCGGCGGGGCGGCCATCTGCGTCGAAACAACGCACATCCCGATAGATTGATCAACGCATGGAGATAGCTGTTCACTAATATCGTTTGGCATCCCCGTCACGCGGGGCAGACTCAGTGACCCGGTTGCTTCGCTATCGGGTCTGTCGCTAAACTCTGCGCCTTGGCCCAAACCCGCAAGAAATTGCCGCCCCACAGCTTCCCGATATCTTTCTCCGAATACCCGCGCCGCAGCAGTTCCACCGTCACATTCACCGCCTCGCCCTCGTTGTCCCATCCCAACACGCCCCCGCCGTGATTGAAGTCGGACGCAATCCCCACGTGATCCACTCCGATCTTCTTCACCGCGTAGTCAATCGTGTTCACCAACTGCGCCACCGTTGCGCGCGGCGCTTGCTCCACGATCGCCGCATTCCGCTCGGCATACTCTTTCCGTTTCGCCTCCGTCATCCCGGCCGGCGCCGTCTCGCCTTGGAAGCCGAACTCAGCCCGCAGCGCTTTCTGCCGATCGACAACCTCGGGTGGAATCGGCCGTAGATAGTTGCTGAACGCCACCATCTGCGCCACGCCGCCATTCTTTTTGATCAACTCCAGCTCTTCGTCGCTCAGGTTTCGCGTGTTCTCCACGATCCCCTTCACCCCCGAATGGGTTGCCGCCACCGGCGCCTTCGTCAGGCTCAGTACCTGCTGGAACGCGGGACTCGAAAGCTGCGACACATCAATCAGCACCCCCAGCTCATTCAACCTCTTCACGCCCTCCACCCCGAGCGGAGAAAGCCCGTTATGTTCCGCCAGCTTGTTGCCTAGATTGGCATTCGGCCTCGATGAATCCGCCCAGTCGTTGTGCCCTGCGTGCACAAATCCCAGAATCCGCACGCCCTTGTCGTACCACGCGTCGATCTGGGAAAGGTCTGTCCCCAGTGGATACGCATTCAGAATGCTGATCGCGATGGCGAACTTCCCCTGGGCCGCAATCCGCTTTACGTCTTCCGCCGAATACGCAATCGCCGCCTTTTCCGGATTCTGCGCCGCGATCGCCTTGATCAGTTCGTACTTCTTATCCGCATCCGCGCGTGCTTTGGCAAATCCCTCCGTTGTCCGGGGCCCCTGCTGCACGAATACGGCGATGGCCGCGCCTTTCAACCCCCCACGCGACACTTTCGGCAAATCGAGCTGCGACTTTCCGTCCACCGCTCCGCCCTCAAAATCGAACGGAATATCGGTGTGGCTGTCGAACGCGATGATCTTCTTGTGGATTTGCCGCGCTCGATCCAGCAGCTTCGCGTCATCCGTCTGCGCCGCGCAGGTTCCGGCGAGAAGCATGCCTGCGGAAAACAGAATTTGCGGTATCCGATACATGTGTACACTCCTGATTCCGGCGCTTGCCGATGTCATATGCTACTGAATTGGCGTGATTCCGTCCAGGGGTTTAGCGTCCACTTCCTTGAACTCCGGCCGGAGCGGCGGCCCTTCGTAGGAGAACACATCGGTGCTCAACGTTCAACGCGGGTGCCGGTGCGCTGCATCGCAGCCGGGTGTATACTGATTCGCAACCGGAAGATTCCGGCGTTCTGCAATGCCTAACCCGTTCACAGACAACAGCGCACAACGTGCTCAGCAGCTCCGGAAAACGATCCTGGCGGGTTGCGTTGCCCTTGCGGCTCTGGCTGGGATACCGGCCGCGGCCCAACAGGCATCCGCGGCTGGCCAGTTCCCGCCATACCGGCCACCCCACATGGCGGACGGCCATCCCGATCTGAATGGTATTTGGGAGGCCTTCGTCACTGCCAATTGGGATCTTCAGGATCATGAGGCGCAGCCGGGACCGCATCCGGAGATTATGGCCGAGTACGGCGCCGGTCCGGCCGGGCAGAGCATCATCGAGGGTGGCGAGATTCCTTACCAGCCCTGGGCGCTCGAGAAAAAGAAGAAGAACTTTGAAAAGCGGGCTACCGCGGACCTCAGCAGCGACGAAACGTGGCACGCCCTTGGCGACCCCGAATTCAAGTGCTACATGCCGGGCGTGCCTCGCGCCACCTACATGCCCTTTCCCTTTCAAATCGTGCAAGGATCCAGCCCGTATATCCTAATGGCGTACGAATTCACGAGCGCGACTCGTACCATCCGCATGAATTCCAAGCAGGAGGCTCCCATCCCGTCATGGATGGGTTGGTCGCGAGGCCACTGGGAAGGTGACACGCTGGTGGTCGATGTGACGGGTCTCCGAGAGGAGACCTGGTTCGACCGGAGCGGGGATTTCCATAGCGATCAGCTGCACGTGGTCGAACGCTATACGCCGATCAGTCCTTATCACCTGATGTACGAGGCCACCATCGAGGACCCCAAGGTGTTTACCCGGCCCTGGAAGATCAGCTTCCCTCTCTATCGCCGCATGGAGAAAAACGTTCAACTTTTGGAATTCAAGTGCGTGCCGTTTACCGAACAGCTGTTGTTCGAACGCTTTAGTAAGAAGGGGACCAAGTGACCGGTGCGATCGGGCAAATCGTCCCCCAGACCGGAGGCGCAGATGAATCGTCGACTTTGGTCTTCGCTAGGGATAGTGGCGGTCACATCATTTTTGCCGGTCGCGGGCCAAACTCTCAAGCCCGCTGCGAAGGTGGCCGCAAAGACCACCGCTGCCGCCCAGAAGCCAACCGAGCTTCGAACGCCTTGGGGCGACCCGGACCTGCAGGGAGTGTGGAACGACGCCACCAGTACGCCCTTGCAACGGCCCAACGGGACGAAAGACGTCCTCACCGATGAGGAAGCGGCTCAATTTCAGGACCAGCTCGCCTTCGACCTGACGCGCGATCGCCGTGACGGGGGCTCTGCTGTCGACGTCAACCGTGCCTATAACGAGCACTGGATGGACTCTCGCCGGTTGAAGATTACCTATGACCATCGCACGTCGCTGATCGTAGACCCGCCGGACGGCAGGATTCCTCCCCTGGCGCCCTTATCGCCGGAACGGAAACAAGCGGCAGCCGCGCGCCAGGCGGCCAACAACCGGTTCAATGCGGGGCTTCCCAACAATTATAGGGATTTCACGTTGCCGGTGCGTTGCGTCATCCGGACCGACTCGCCGCCGTACCTTCCGACGATCTATAACAACGATTTTCAGATTTTCCAGAGCCCGGGCTACGTGGTCATCGGTCCCGAGATGATCCATAGTGCGCGGGTGATTCCGCTGGACGGACGTCCGCATTTGGGAACGAGCCTTCACCAGTGGCTCGGTGATTCGCGGGGCCATTGGGAGGGCGGCACGTTGGTGGTCGAAACCACGAATTTTCGTTCCGACGATGGCGTGATCTTCCAGTTCGCCGATCCGGCGACCTATCGCATCACGGAACGTTTTACGCGCGTCGATGCCGGCACGCTGAATTACGAATTCACGGTGTCGGACCCGGCCACCTGGACGAAGCCGTGGACGGCCGTGATTCCCTGGACCAAGATCGACCCGGCCGAAGAGATGTACGAATACGCCTGTCACGAGGACAACTACGACCTGGCTCACTTCCTGAGTGGAGCTCGCTCCCGCGAATTGAAAGGCGAAGCGCGGAAGTAGCACCCGACGTTTTCCCGATCGTCACCGACACTTGAGCAGTGCCCGCGCGCCGCCTTCCGGTGCTGCGGAATTCAAGTGCGTGCCGTTTACCGACGAGCTATTGTTCGGGCGCTATAGTTAAGAAGGGAACGAAGTGACCGCGTGCGATCGGGCAAATCGCCCAGGAGACCGGAGGCTGAGATGAAACGTCGACGTTGGATTTCGCTAGGGATCTTGGCGGTCGCATCGTTTTTGCCGGCCGCAAGTCAAAGTCTCAAGCCCGCTGCGAAGGTGGCCGCAAAGACCACCGCCGCCGCCCAGAAGCCAACCGAGCTTCGAACGCCCTGGGGCGACCCGGACCTGCAGGGAGTATGGAACGACGCTACCAGTACGCCCCTGCAACGGCCGAATGGAACGAAAGACGTCCTCACCACCGATGAGGAAGCAGCCCAATTTCAAGACCAGCTCGCCTCCGACCTGTCGCGCGACCGCCGTGACGGCGACCCTGTTGCCGACGCCAACCGCGCTTATAACGAGCATTGGATGGACCGCCGCCGGTTGAAGATTACCGCTGATCGCCGCACGTCGCTGATCGTGGATCCGCCGGACGGCAGGATTCCGCCCCTGGTACCCTTATCGCCGGAACGACAACAAGCGGCCGCGGCGCGCGAGGCGCGCCTCAACCGATTCAATGCGGGGCTTCCCGATAGTTACAAAGACGCCTCTTTACCAGTACAGTGCATCATCCGAACCGACTCACCGCCGTACCTTCCGGTGGTTTATAACAGCGATGTGCAGATTTTTCAGAGCCCGGGATACGTGGTCATCGGTCCGGAGATGATCCATAGTGCGCGCGTGATTCCCCTCGACGGACGTCCGCATGTGGGAAAGAACCTTCACCAGTGGCTCGGCGATGCGCGGGGCCATTGGGAGGGCAGCACGCTGGTGGTTGAAACCACGAATTTCCGCACCGACGATGGCGTGATCTTCCAGAACGCTAATCCGGAAACTTATCGCATCACGGAGCGTTTCACGCGCGTCGATGCCGGCACGCTGAATTACGAATTCACGGTCTCGGACCCGGCTACCTGGACCAAACCGTGGACGGCCTTGATCCCTTGGACGAAGATCGACCCGGCCGAGGAGATGTACGAATACGCTTGTCACGAGGACAACTACGACCTCGTTCACTTCTTGAGTGGAGCTCGCTCCCGCGAATCGAAGGGCGAAGCGCGCAAGTAATGCCGGCCTCCGCGCCTGCGCGGCACAAAAGACCGGCACAACCTCATCGAAAAAGTAAAGCGTCTCGCCTTAGTGGTGGAGGAGAGGATGCCGGTGTACATGAACCCACGCCATCATTTTTCTAAAAGGATTCGCTGTAAGTTCAAGGATGGGTGAAGCCGCCGACGTCATGGGCTCCCTACGCTGTTCGTCCCGCAGCGAAAGGAACAGGAAAAGGTACGGGATCAGAGAGATCGCGTACATCATCACAAAAACCAGCAGCATATGCGTTGGGGAAACACCGGGGATACCATAGTCGAGAGTCGCGGTTTTTAATTCGACGACTGAGTACACGGTTTAGGTCCTCCTTTTGGGCATACACTGCGGCTTTGCACGCTGAAAACCAAACTGGGCAAGGTGCGGGGTTGTTCGACAGCAGATGCTTCCTCGCGGCCGCGCCCAGCCTAGTAGCACTCATTGGGTCAAGAGCCTCAGTTCGCCTTCCTTCCCCTGCGCTAAGAGCCCCACCCTTACCCGGGCGCCTTTTCTTGCAAAATTGATTAGAAGCGACACTCCCCTACTAAACTAGAACTTGATCTCCCCCGCACGCCAAGTCGCCTTCGATGTTCTTCGTAAAGTCCAGCAAGGTGGCTATGCTTCGGACCTCTTGCTCCAACGGTCCGCTCAACTCGACTCGCGCGATGCCGGCCTTGCCTCCGAGATTGTCTTCGGATGCCTTCGCTATCAGGCCCAGCTCGACCATCTGATCGCTCGCCGCGTCCCTCGTTCCCCCTCCGCCGAGGTTCGCATCGCTCTGCGCATGGGAATTTACCAGCTCCGCTATCTCGATCGCATCCCGCCGCACGCCGCCGTCGGCGAAAGCGTGGAATTGGTGAAGCGCGCTCATCAAGCGTCGGCCGCCGGGTTGGTCAACGCGATATTGCGCAAAACCGATCGCCGGCCGGTGCCTTGGCCCGACCGCGCCACGGAGCTTTCCATGCCCCCCTGGCTGCTCGAACGCTGGGATCGCCAATTTGGCGTGGAAACAGTGAACAAGATTGCAGCCGCGTTCCTCAAACCGGCCGAGACCCACATCGCCAGCACCGGCCGCATCCAGGACGTCGCGGCGCAGTCCATTGTGCCGTTCCTCGATCTTCACCCTGGCCAGAGTTTTCTCGATCTGTGCGCCGCGCCCGGCAACAAAACCGCGCAAGCCATCGAGTGCGGTGTCCGCGCCGTTGCGTGCGATATCCACCTGCATCGGCTGAAACAAATGCGCGATCTCAAATGTTCGCTCGTTGTGCTCGACGGTACGCGGCCGCTTCCTTTCCGCGCCGGATTTGATCGCATCCTGGTCGACGCGCCATGCTCCGGCACCGGAACGCTGGGCCGGAATCCCGAAATTAAGTGGCGCCTCCAACCGTCCGATTTAGGCGATCTGCACGCCAAGCAGGTCGCTCTCGTTCGCCACGCGCTCGAACATCTCTGTCCCGGCGGCCGCCTGGTTTATTCCACCTGTTCGTTGGAAAAAGAAGAGAACGAACAAGTAATTCAGGAAATTGGCGGTGCCTGGCAAACCTCCGAACGGCTGCCGGGGGTCAACCCCGGCGACGGTTTCTTCGTCGCAGTATGTTCACGCTAACTGATCCGCACATCAAACACCGCCAGCCAATATTGCAACGACTGCATCGCAAAGCCGCAAAACATCAGCGCCACTCCGACCACTCCCATCCGCCGCTGCGGCAGATTGTCGGCGTAGTATTCGACGTAGGGACTGAACGCTACTCCGACACCGGTAACTAATCCAGTCACGATCCCCAGGCGCGCCGCGAATAGCCAGGGATGCTCCACGTGCCGCACCACCGTGCTGCAGACAAGCGCTGCGGCGAAATAGCCCGCGGTTCGCATCACGGTCGACCAAAAAAACGCTCGCGAGAATCGTGGGCGTCGAGAAGTTGGGTATTGCATCGACGGACGCACGCCCCGGGTGTACGCGAATACCTGTCCGCCCGTCAATAGAACAGCGTAGAGGGCCGCGAAGCGAATACCCACCTGAGGATAAAGTGCGGCGCTGAACGCACAGGCGCGAATTGCACTAAACACTGCTTCCCACGGCAGCGAGTAATGGTCCTGGTGCCGCGACGCCCGGTTGAATTCAACCGCGATCGTCCCGCCGATCGCCAGGCCGGACGCCACGCCGAAAACCAAGCCCAACCCCAGACCGTAACCGAGTCCAAACAGAATCGAATAGGTTACCATTCTCGTTAGCAGCCGCAACGGACCGTGCGGGCCGCCGAGCAGATCGTAAGCGAGGTACAAACTGCCGAGCACATCCAGGCAGCTGCCGGCAATGGCAATCGCTGCAACCATGTGGTGGTCCATCCCAACGATTGTAGAGGTCTTTGTCGCATCCGATCGCCGCAGCAACTTTGGGCCAAGATTTTCGACCTCATCATCAACACAGTCTCCGCGGGCATAGATTGGAACCAATATCTGCAGCTGCTGAAGGTGGACGGCACCATAGTCTTGGTTGGCGTCCCTGAAAAACAGGTCCCCGTCGGCGCTGCTTCTTTGATCCTTGGCCGCGACAGTCTGGCCGGCGCCGCCATCGGCGGCATTCCCGAGATACAAGAAATGCTGGACTTTTGTGGCCGGCACAACCTCACCTCCGACATCGAAATCATTCCCATCCAGCAAGTCAACGAAGCTTACGAGCGCGTGTTGAAGGGCGATGTGCGCTATCGCTTCGTGATCGACCTGGCGTCGCTAACGTCACCTGACCAGTATCCGAACAGCAAGCGGCGGTAATGCCAGGGCAAACCGTCGATCCAGGCTTCTGAGCGCGGTGCACCCATCGGGTCCGTTACCAGTGAAGCATCCGTTTCGGTAGAGTGGAGAGTCAATGGACCTCGCATGTAACGAAATGGAATTGGAGCGTTTGCTGACTGAGGTGGCCTTTACGAGGAATCTCGGTCTCACGCTGAGAGGCATCGGAGATGGTCAATGCAGCATCAATGTGCCATTCCAGGAAGCATTCGAGCGCCCGGGAGGCATAGTTAGCGGCCAAGTGTTCATGGCGGCCGCTGACGTTGCGATGTGGCTGGCGATCAAGACGAAGCTCGGACTCGGCGACTGTTCGGTAACGGCGGAGATGAAGACGAACTTTCTGGGTGCGGCAAAGAAGGAAGGGTTTCGCTGTAGCGCTCAAGTCCTGAAGGTTGGCCGCCGCTTAATCTATGGAACAGTCGAGTGCGTTGACAACAACGGCCGGCTCCTGGCGCATTCCACGGTCACTTTTATCCGCGTCGAAAAATAGATCGGATTCCGACGCTCCCAGTCGGCTGAACCGCGGCCGCGAGCGGCACTATGCGGGAGCGAAACGTTCCCTCCAGCCGCTCGGCGCCGATTCTCTGCTCGGCGGTCTCGGCGTGCTAAGATCGTCTTTAAGTCGCGGAATGATCGAAGTACTCCCCTCCATCCTCTCGGCCGATTTTGCGCGCTTAGGCGAAGAAATCGCCAAGGTGGAGCGCGCCGGAGCTTCGTTCCTGCATGTCGACGTCATGGATGGCCACTTCGTCCCCAATATCAGCATCGGAATCCCGGTGGTCGAATCCATCCGCAAGGTCACAAGCCTCAAGCTCGACGTTCACCTCATGATTTCGGACGCCGACAAATATGCGCCTGAGTTCATCCGCGCCGGCGCCGACTATGTGCTGGTCCATCAGGAAGCCTGCACGCACCTGGATCGTACGCTCCGCAACATCCGTGCCGAAGGCGGGCGTCCCGGAGTGGTACTGAACCCAGCTACGCCCATAAGCATGATTGGCGAGGTGCTGGATCTGGTGGATCACGTGCTGATCATGAGCGTTAATCCTGGTTTTGGAGGCCAGGCTTTCATTCCGAACGCTCTCAAGAAAATCCAGGCGCTCGCGTGGCGCCGCAAAGAGTTAGGCTTGAATTTCGCCATCGAGATCGATGGCGGGGTCTCCCCGGAAAATGCCGGTGAAATCACTCGCGCCGGGTGTGACTGGCTGGTGGCAGGGTCGTCGATTTTTCACACCCCCAATCCCGGCCAGGCGTTTGTCGAATTGCAGCGCGCGGCCCGCGAGGCCGTGCTCCTAAAGGTTTAACCTATAAGGTTGGATATGGCTACAGGTTTGATATGGCTACAGGTTTGATATGGTAAGACAGTTTCTGGTTCTAATCGTCCTGGCGGGTCTTTTGGCGTCTTGCGGTTTCCGCCGCAAGAAATATGACGATCCGATCACCAAGGATACCAAACAGCCCGACAAGGTTTTGTTTGATCGCGCCATTAACGACATCGAACACAGCCGTTACGAAATCGCGCGCATCACTCTCAACACCCTGATCAATACCTACGATCAGAGTGAGTTCCTCGCCAAGGCCAAACTCGCTATCGCCGACAGTTGGTATCGGGAAGGCGGCTCAGCCAGTCTCGCGCAGGCAGAAGCCGAATACAAGGACTTCCAGCTATTCTATCCCACCATGCCGGAGGCTGCCGAGTCCCAGGAGAAGATCTGCATGATCCACTACAAGCAAATGGACAAGGTGGATCGCGACCAAAGCCAGGCCATACGCGCCGAAGACGAATGCCGCACGCTCATTACCAACTACCCCAACAGTAAGTATGTCGACGAAGCCAAACAGCTGTTGCGAAATATTCAAGAGGCGATTGCCGAAGGCGAGTACCTGGTGGGCAATTTCTATTACACGCGCGGCGACAATTCCGCTGCCGCCAACCGCCTGGGCCACGTTGTCGAACAATATCCGCTCTATAGCAAGGCCGATTTGGCGCTGTGGCAAATGGGTGAATCCTACGGGCGCCTCGGCAATCGCTTCCGCAAGCAGCAAGGGGAAGCCTACGCGAAAATTATCCGCGATTATCCTCTGAGCGACTACGCCGATGACGCCACCCGGAGGCTGAAGGACCTCGAATTGCCTATTCCGGAGCCGGACAAAGCGGCCGTGGCGCGCATGCAATATGACAGAGATCATTATGTGAAGCCAGGTGTTGTCTCGCGCACAATGCTGCCCCTGCGCCGCGGTCCCGACATGAGCACTGCCGCGCATACGGGCGACCCAGCCATGACAACTCTGAAGCCGGCCGTTCCGCCATTGGTTCCGCAAGCCGCCGGAGGCGCCGGTACCGGCACCGGCGAAGTGACCGCGTCGCCGGTTGGCGATTCAAACGCGCTCGATACCAAACCAGATGCTCGTGCGAATCCGCCCGCTCAGGGTGATACGGCCGCCGCCGGCCAGACCGCAACGACATCCGCCGATTCGTCGCAGCAGACGTCGCAACAAGCCGCGGCTGACCCGAACGCAAAGAAGAAAAAGAAAAGCAAGAAGCAGCAGCCGGCGGCTCAACCCGCCGCCACACAGCCACCCGCGGCCCAGCCAGCCGCTGCCCCAACCGCTCCGCCATCGAATTGATTTCGATGAGCCGAATCCTTTTGGCTGACGACAGTCCCCACGCGCAGCGCATGGGCGAACGAATTTTGCGGGATGAGGGCTTTGAAGTGGTCAGCCTCACCGACGGCAACGCCGCGATGCTGAGGCTGGCTGACGTCGATCCCGACCTCATTCTCGCCGACGTTTTTCTCCCCGGGAAATCCGGCTTCGAGCTCTGCCGCCACGTGAAAAACGAGCCGCGTTTCAAGCACGTTCGCGTAGTGCTCACCGCGGGCCTGCTCGAACCCTTCGATGAAGACGAAGCCAAGCGCGCCGGCTGCGATGCCATCCTCAAGAAACCCTTCGAGGCCTCCAAGGTTGTCAGCACCATCGATCCGCTGGTGAAGGAGGCACAGCTATCCCGGGCATCCGCTCCCGCACAAACTGCCGTCGAACCATCGAAGCCCGCCGAGCTACCGCCGGTCACAGAACCCGTGCTGAAAGTCGACGAACAGGCGCCAGCTCCTCCTCCCGCTCCTGAAATCGACGCCGAGCGCGTTCGCGCCGCCGTCACGCTCGCCCTCGATGCCGCGCTACCCACCATGATTCAGGAAATCACCGAGCGAGTCTTGATAGCATTGGGTCATTAGAACATGCCCGAGAATACATTCGATATCGTGTCCAAGATCGACTTGGCGGAAGTGAATAACGCGGTCCAGCAAGCGCTGAAAGAGATCCATCAGCGCTTCGATTTGAAGGACTCCAAATCCGACATCCAGCTCAACGAAAAAGACAACAAACTCGTGCTCGCCAGCCTGGACGAATACAAATTGAAGGCCGTCAGCGAAGTCCTGGAGCAGAAGCTGGTAAAGCGCAAGGTGCCGCTGAAAGGTTTGAGTTTCGGACCAATTGCGCCGGCCGCCGGGTCCACCGTGCGTCAGGAAATCACGCTGCAGCAAGGCATCTCCACCGAAAAGGCTCGCGAAATTGTAAAAACCGTCAAGGACAGCAAGAAAAAGGTGCAAGCCTCCATCCAGGGCGACTTCGTGCGCATCTCCGGCAAAGATCGCGATGCTTTGCAGGATGTTATTGCGATGCTGCGCGGCCACGATTTCGGCATCGACATGCAGTTCACCAACTATCGCTCCAGCTAAGCTGGTCCCGAATAATGCCGCGCCGGATCGAAAGCCTGTTTATTGATGGGCCAGCCGGAAGACTGGAAGCGCTGCTCGAAGAGCCCGAGGATCGGGACCCGAACCACGCCGTTGTAATCTGCCATCCGCATCCGCAACACGGCGGGACCATGCACAACAAAGTGGTCTATCGCATGGCACGCGGATTGCGCCGGGCCGGAGCAGTGGTGCTGCGATTCAATTATCGCGGCGTCAATTTGAGCCAAGGCAAATACGACCATGGAATCGGCGAAATAGAAGATGCCCGCGCCGCGCTGGCTCTTTTGCGATCGCGCTATCCTGAACTTCCTTTCTCGCTGGCTGGTTTTTCGTTCGGCTCGCGCATCGTTCTGAAACTCGGCTGCGAGACGCCGGAAGTAACCGAGGTGATTGCCGTCGGCTTTCCTGCCAACTTGTCCGATGGCCAATCGCTGGGACAATGTCCGGTCCCCCGTATTTTCATCGTGAGCACGCACGACCAGTTCAGCGCCGTTCCCAGCATGGAGTCGTACTTCGCCGCACTCCCGGAGCCGAAACAGCTCATCTGGGTAAACGCCTCAGACCACTTTTTTAGCGGTGCGCTGGACGAACTTGAAGATGTAGTTTACCGAGCGGGCGCTCGTTAGCGGTGGGGCGAGCGCTAGCTGATCGCGTGGCGCATTTCGCGCTGGACTTTGCGGGCGGCCCGCTCGCTAATCAAATTTGCGACTTTGGCCAACAGCCCCGGAACGTCCTCCGGGGTGATCAGCATCCTCGACTGCTTCTGGGGTTTACCGTGCGACGGCTTAGAGTTCTGATAGGTGGTCACAATGGCCGTAGCCGGTTTGTAATCCATCATACGTGCGTGCGCCAGGACCTTGAGACCGGCTTCCGGAGACTCCATTTGCAGATCGCTCAGCACCAACTGGTATTCCTGCTCATCCAGTTTGCCGACGGCTTCGGCTGCGGAAGCTGCTGAATCTACGTGATATCCACTCGCTTCGAGGACGGTTTGTAACGTTAAGCGGGAGGTAAGATCGTCATCTACCAGCAATACTCGGGCGAGTTCAAAGTCCATGCACCGATCACTCTCGGTCAATATTTTCATTCGGCGCCACCGGTCTCCTAGGTAACATCGCTGTTAGAGGCAAGGTTTCGCGATGTTCCCTCATCCGTTCAGGCGCGTCCTACGCTGTCCGCGCCTAGGTATAGTTTAATCGATCCCTGCGGAAATGGAAGAGCTGATTTAGAGTAGGACCGCCTAGTCAGGTGGGGAATACCCGCCGGAAGATCTGGTCGATATTCCGTAACTGTCTGGAAACAGAGAAGCTATCCTCTAAGGCCGAAGGCTTTAGATGCTTGGAGATGAGGGGGTCGGATTCTACTGCGGCGCGGAAGTCCCCGTCCCCCTCCCAGGCTTTCATGGCGTGGCCCTGCACCAATCTGTAAGCTTCCTCACGCAACATGCCAGCCGCCGATAGGTCCAAAAGAAGTTGCCCGGAGAATACCAGGCCGCGGGTGAGGTCCAAGTTACGCCTCATTCTTTCGGCCGAAACACGCAGCCCCGAGATCAGCCACACGGCTCGGGCCAGCATATAGTCGATGAGGGTGGTGGTGTCCGGCAGAATGACACGCTCCACCGAGGAGTGGGAAATGTCGCGCTCGTGCCAAAGCGCGATGTTCTCGAAAGCGGGCTGCACGTTGCCGCGTACCACGCGAGCCAAGCCGCAAATCTGTTCGCAGGTGACCGGGTTCCGCTTGTGGGGCATCGCCGACGAACCCTTCTGTCCGTGCGCAAAAGGCTCTTCCACTTCGCGAACCTCGGTGCGCTGCAGGTGGCGAATCTCGAGTGCGATCTTTTCGAGCGTTGCAGCGACCAGCGCCAGAGTGGCGACGTAATTGGCGTGCCGGTCGCGCGAGACGACCTGCGAAGCGATCGCCGCCGGACGCAATCCCAGCCGCTGGCAAATTCGCTCTTCGGCCTGCGGACCGATGTGTCCGAAGGTTCCAACCGCGCCGGAGATTTTTCCGACTCGCATGCCCTCCGCGGCGGCCGAAAAACGGATGAGATTGCGTTGCACTTCGTCGTACCAGAGCGCCAGCTTGAGGCCGAACGTGATCGGCTCGGCGTGCATACCGTGCGTTCGTCCGATCTGCACGGTGTCTTTGAACTCGAAGGCGCGGGTCTTCAGCACAGCGGCAAGATCGTTGATGCTCTTGAGAATCAGGTCCGATGCGCTACGCACCATCAACGCCTGCGCGGTATCGACCACATCGTTCGAGGTCAGCCCGTAATGCAGCCAGCGCGAGGCGCCTGCTTCGCCCGCCGCAGCCAGGCTTTCTGAAACCGCCGTGGTGAATGCGATGACGTCATGCTTGACTTCGCGCTCAATTTCCTGGATACGCTTGAGATCGAACGAGGCATGTTTGCGGAGCAGGCGGGCAGCCTCCGGAGGCACATCGTTGGTCTGCGCCAGCGCTTCGGCCGCGGCTAGCTCCACCTCCAGCCATTGGCGATATTTGTTCTCCTCGCTCCAGATGTGGGCCATCTCGGGCCGCGTGTAGCGCTCGATCATTTAATAGGTAAAGACCTCGGATTGCTGTTTCGGTTCGGCGACCACCAGCCGGGTGAACAGGGCGCGGCGTGCGCCGTCGAGCGCGCGATTGGCCAGGTTCCGCACGATTTCGGGATGATTGTTGTGTTCGCTCAGATGGCCCAACACTAAGGTATCGACGGACGAATCGAGATCCGAGCCGATGAAATCGCAAACCACGTCGTTCGACAAATGCCCTTTGCGTCCCATAACGCGCTGCTTGACCGACCAGGGGTAGGGCCCCACCTTCAGCATTTCGAGATCGTGATTGGACTCGAGCACGAGCAAATGTGCGCCCCGCAGGTGGAATTTGATGGAATCGGTGACGTAGCCAAGGTCGGTGACGATGCCCGCTTTGATGCCTTGCGTCCGGAAACAGAAACCCACCGGATCGATGGCGTCATGCGGAATGGTAAAACTATCGATTTCGATATCGCCGACACAAAACGTCGTCCCGGCCTGGAAACAGTCCAGGCGCGGCGTGTACTCGCCCCAGGGAATCGCAGGCGCGGTAAGACGAGTGATGAAGATGGGCACGTTGAGCAGGCGCGCCAGAGCCACCAAGCCGCTGACGTGATCAGAATGCTCATGCGTGACCAGGATCGCATCCAGCTTTTCGGCGTCTTCGTTGATGGCGGCGAGCCGGGCGAGAACGTCGCGCTTGCTCAGGCCGGCGTCGACCAGGATGCGCGTTTTTTCGGTGCGGATGAAAGTGGAATTTCCCGAACTACTGCTGGCGAGGACGCAGATTTGGACTATGGCAGGCCTCCAGTTTTTTGATACCGGTCCCTCACGCGCCACCCGTCCGGTCTTCTACGAGTCGATGTTCTCCAGTGCACGACTTCCGGTCGTCTCCGGGTGTGCTG
>Ga0209415_10001338_pt1 | contig 47162 bp, 45 predicted proteins | sample PeaSoiSIISIP2007_FD_187696 | JGI IMG/M metagenome (GOLD analysis project Ga0209415, IMG submission 187696) | Peat soil microbial communities from Weissenstadt, Germany - SII-SIP-2007 (SPAdes) (version 2) | ecosystem: Environmental > Terrestrial > Soil > Wetlands > Peat | place: Germany... | reverse complement strand
TTGGCGCGGAAGATCAACCGAATTCTACGTGCGCGCCACTATGGGTGGGGTCACCGGAACCAACGGGAGGAGCCTCACATTGCTATCGTGAAGTCTGCGAATGATGATGGAGTCAATAGTCTTGTGGCCGACGAGGATGGTCCCGCTGAGCAAAAGGGCTAATGAAACATGGTTGGCGAGAGGTGCATATTCGGTTGGGATGCCGAACGCAGCGTGACCGGATATGAAATAGACAGCACCAATCACGAGCAGGAGCAAAAGCCAAAGTATTTGCCAGTGAAAACTCTGTTTCCCCTGACTTATTCGTGGCGTCTCTGGGCGGCTTTCCAATTTCTCGGCTTGGGCGACCGCCCTGGCGACGCTGTCGGGCAGATCGGGTGAGAGTTTCTGCTGCTTGTTGAAATCAGGCATCGCTTTTCAGTCCAGCGGACGAACCGCTCGCCCCGTGGCGCGCAGTCCGGTTGCAATGTTCCAAGGGATGCGACGATATCTGGTGGCGACCCGGCGCTGGTAGGCTCGGAAATTACTCATCGCTGGCTGGCATCCGACACGGACCAGACCCGGCCGGGCATCAAGGAACGACGGTCGTGAAGATATAGACGGCAAAGATGAAAAGGTGGACCGCGCCTTGGAGGACGGTGGTCCGGCCCGTGCCAAGCGACAATGTCGCGACCATGAGGGTGAGCAACAAAAGAACGCTTGCCTTCGCATCGATTCCCAGTGTGAGCGTCCAGCCGGTGACCAATGAGACGATCGCCACGGCCGGAACGGTGAGGCCGATGCTGGCCAAGGCGGAGCCGAGGGCCAAATTGAGACTGGTCTGCAGCCGGTTGGAACGGGCGGCCCTGAGTGACGCCCATCCTTCCGGCATGAGCACGATTGCGGCGATGATGACACCGACCAACGCATGCGGCGCGCCGATCCTGACGACGCCCGCCTCGACGCTCGGCGACAAGGCCTTGGCGAGCAAGACCACCGCGACAAGGCAAAGAGCCAGCAAAGCGGCGCTGACGCATGTGACGGGACCGGAGGGGCGGTCGGCATGATCCTCATCGCTCTGGCCGACGCCAGGCGGCAAGAAATAGTCACGGTGCTTTACGGTCTGCACGAAAACGAACGTTCCATAGAGAAGCAGCGAAACAATGGCGACGAAGCCCAACTGACTGGCGCTGTAGATAGGCCCGGCGATCGTTGTCGTGTAGTTCGGGAGGACGAGTGTCAGGACCACGATGGCGGCCAAGGTGGCGAGTGACGCGTTGACCCCAAGGAGCCCGAAGCTTTGTTCGCCGAAGCGGGTTCCGCCCACGACCAGACACAGCCCGACGATGCCGTTCAGGATAATCATCACGGTGGCGAACACGGTGTCCCTGGGTAATGCGGAGGTCGCCGGGCCGCCGGCCAACATCAGGGTCACGATCAAAGCCACTTCGATGACGGTGACCGCGGCCGCAAGAACAAGCGTCCCATAGGGTTCGCCGACCCGATGGGCGACAAGCTCCGCGTGATGCACCGCCGCCATGACGCCCGTCAACAGCCCGAATGCCAGAAGGAGAGCGTACCCATCGCCCAAGTGAAGCTGTTGACCGCCAAGGATCAACCACCCCAGGGCCGGCGCTGCGATCGTCCAAATCGGAAGCCGCGGACTAAGCTTCATTTTGAAAATTCTCCGCATCGTTCTGTCAATGTCTTCAATAGATAACGTATGACCCTGCGGCGCCGTGAGCCTCGAAAACTACGGAGGCGGTGGCGAAAAGCGATTCTGGTCCTCTAGCCCGGATTCCACGTTCTGTCGCCTTGTTTTCCTTCGTACCGGCGGCGGCTGTGCGAAAAATCGGGGCTAGCATCGGAGATGCCGCGGAGCCATGTCTGAGTAGTTTCCGAGTCTGGGGCGGCGGATCGACCGCCGCCTATGATCCGATTTTGTCGGCACGCGCGGAGGAAGCATGGCGGTATTAGAGATGGCGTCGCCGCGAGAGCGCTCGATCGACGAGGTCTGCATTAACACGATCCGGACCTTGTCGATGGATGCCGTGCAGCAGGCCGAGTCCGGTCACCCTGGGGCGCCGATGGCGTTGGCGCCGGTGGTTTTTACCCTGTGGCAGCGATTCTTGCGCTTCGATCCCACCGACCCCGTCTGGCCAAATCGCGACCGATTCGTGCTGTCCAATGGACATGCCTCGATGCTGCTCTACGCGATGCTGCATCTCGCTGGTGTGAAGGCGCTCAAGCAGGAGGGGATTGCCGCGCGTGTCGTCAGCATGCCGTCGTGGGACCTGTTTGAAACGCAGGATCAAGCCTATCGCGACAGCGTTCTTCCTCCCGACGTCACGGCCCGTCTGTCGGTTGAGGCCGGTTCGGAGATCGGCTGGGATCGCTATGTCGGCACTGCCGGCGCCAAGATCGGCATGCGCGGCTTCGGCGCTTCGGCCCCCCTCAAGGATCTGCGGACGAAGTTCGGATTTACCAAAGAAGTGGTCCTTGCCGCGGCGAGGCGGCTGCTCGCACGGTGACCAACAGCTGTTAACAGGAGAGATGCAAGATGCAGATCGGCATGATCGGACTGGGCCGGATGGGCGGCAATATGTCGCGCCGCCTGATGAAGGCGGGACACCGTTGCGTGGTTTACAGCCCACACGCCGCGTCGCGTGAAGCCCTGGCCAAGGAGGGGGCCACCGCCGCTGGATCGCTGGCGGAACTGGTGACGGCGCTTTCCCTCTCGCCGCGCGTCGTTTGGATGATGTTGCCGGCCGGTCATGTCACCGAAGAGACGCTTGCTCAACTGGGGGGCTTGCTGAATCCGGGCGATATCGTCATCGACGGCGGCAATTCCTATTACAAGGATGACATTCGCCGCGCCAAAGCTTTGGCCGAAAAGCGGATCCTTTATGTCGACTGCGGCACCTCTGGCGGCATCTGGGGGCTCGATCGCGGCTATTGCATGATGATCGGCGGCCCGAAGGAGGCGGTCGATCATCTTGATCCGATCTTTGCGGCGCTGGCCCCCGGGCGCGGTGACATTCCCCGCACACCGGGTCGTGAGGACGTGGAGTCCCGCGTCGAACGCGGCTATATCCACGCCGGCCCATCGGGCGCCGGGCACTTCGTCAAGATGGTCCATAACGGCATCGAATACGGATTGATGCAGGCCTACGCCGAAGGGTTTGACATCCTGCGCAACAAGGATTCGAAGGATCTGCCCGAGGACGAACGGTTTGCTCTGAACCTGCCGGATATCGCCGAGGTCTGGCGTCGCGGCAGCGTCATTTCGTCCTGGCTGCTCGATCTTGGCGCCTCGGCGCTGGTGAAGGATCCGCATCTGGAGGATTTCTCCGGTTTCGTCCAGGATTCGGGTGAGGGTCGGTGGACCGTCGAGGCGGCGATCGAGGAGGCGGTCCCGGCGGAGGTGCTAACCACCGCGCTTTACGCTCGCTTCCGCTCGCGCCAAGAGCACACGTTCGCCGAAAAAATGCTGTCCGCCATGCGTTTCGGGTTCGGCGGGCATGTCGAGGCGAACCAGCCCCTTGATGCCGAAAAGCCGGCCCGTGGGGAGTAACGCCATGCCTGACAGTTCGCGGACGGCTCAGTTGCTGCAATGTCCACCCCGGCGCCAGCCGGTTCCGGCCGATCCTTGCGCCATGGTGATCTTCGGGGCGACGGGGGACCTGACCAAGCGCCTGGTGATTCCGGCTCTCTACAACCTCTCGCGCAGCAACGTGCTGCCTGAGAACTTCGCGCTGATCGGCGTGGCCCGGGCTTCGGGCTCGGTGGAAAGCTGGCGCGATCATCTTTACAACTCGCTGAAGAGCTTTGTCGGCAATCCGACCACGCAATTCAATCTCGAGAGCATTGACGAGGCGGCGTGGAAGCGCGTGGCCGACAGACTCTTCTATGTTCAGGGCGACTCGACGCAGCCTGAGTTGTACGAGCGGCTGCGCGGCGTGCTCGACGAGGCCGCCAAGACCCATGGGACTGGGGGCAATGCCATCTTCTATCTCGCCGTGGCCGATCAGCTCTTCGGCCCGGTGGTGGAACAACTCGGCAAAGCGGGACTGACCGAACAAGGGGACGAGCGTCCGTTCTGGCGTCGCGTGGTGATCGAAAAACCGTTCGGCCATAGCCTGGACTCGGCGCGCGCGCTGAATGCCTGTCTCGAACGGAGGCTGCAAGAGAATCAGATCTTTCGGATCGATCATTTCCTCGGCAAGGAGCCGGTGCAGAGCATCATGGCGTTCCGGTTCGCCAACGGGCTGTTCGAACCCATCTGGAACCGCGACCGGATCGATCACGTGCAGATCACCGTCGCCGAGACGCTGGGCGTCGAACAGCGCGGAAAATTCTACGAAGCGACCGGGGCGCTGCGCGACATGGTTCCGAATCATGTCCTCACGCTGGTGTCGATGGTCGCCATGGAGCCGCCCGTGGGCTTCGACGCCTCGGCGATTCGCTCGAAGAAGGCCGAAGTGTTCGCCGCGATGCCCGCGGCCAATCCGGCGCGAGCGGTGCGTGGTCAATATGGGGCCGGCACGGTGTTGGGCAAGGCGGTGCAGGCCTATCGGCAAGAACCCAATGTGGCGCCCGACTCGAATGTCGAGACCTTTGTCGCCATGGAACTGACCATCGACAATTGGCGGTGGGCTGGTGTGCCCTTCTATTTCCGTACCGGCAAGCATATGCCAGAGCGAACGACGGAGATCGCCATCTGCTTCAAACAGGCGCCCTACGCGGCATTCCAGGATACGCCCATCGCCTGCCTGCGCCCCAACTGGCTGGTACTGCACATTGCGCCGAACGAGGGAATCTCCTTGCAGTTCGAGGTCAAGCGGCGGGGGCCGGCGGTGGATCTCGCCGCCGTGAAGATGGATTTTCGCTATGACGATTGGTTCCCGAAAGAGCCGAATGTCGGATATGAGACGCTGATCCATGACGTCATGATCGGCGATCAGACGCTGTTCATGCGCGCCGACATGGTGGAACAGTCCTGGCGCATCGTGCAGCCGGTGCTCGACGCCTGGGCGGAGGAGACCGGTGATGTCCCCACCTATCCTTCCGGCAGCAACGGTCCATCGGCGGCCGACGATCTGCTGGCGGGCGCGGAGGGCCGGATGTGGCGGCCGTTGGGGCCCTTGGCGGAGAAGTCTCCGTGAGCAGAGAGCCGCAGCGCGCATGGTCCGCCGCCGTCGCGCACACCGTGCGGTTGCCGGTGATCGCCGTTATCATGGGCGTCTCGGGATCCGGAAAAACCACGATCTCGGCTTTGCTGGCGGCGGCGCTCGGGTGTCAATTCCAGGAAGGCGACGATCTGCATTCGGCGCAGAGCGTGGAGAAAATGCAGGGCGGGACGCCGCTGACCGATGCGGATCGATTGCCGTGGCTTCATCGGATCGCCGCAGAAATCGACGGCTGGCGCGCGGAAGGGCAATCCGGTGTGCTCACCTGTTCGGCACTGAAGCGGTCTTACCGGAACATCATCATCGGTCAGCGTTCCGATGTGATGTTGGTCTATCTCAAGGGAACCCACGACCGCATTCGTCGGCGCATGGCGGCCAGGCACGAGCATTTTATGCCGAACGCTTTGCTCGACAGTCAGTTTGCGACATTGGAGGAGCCCACTCCAGACGAGCATCCGATCATCGTCGATGACAGCGGGAGTCCTGGCGCAATCGTCGCCGAAATCGTACATCACCTGGAGCGCGTTCACGGAACGTCCGTGGCGCCGAGTCCGCGGCTGTCGTGCGCGCCGGAGCCACCATGACACGAGCCCTCCAATTGGAAATTCTTGCCGATCCCGAGGCCCTGTCGGTTCGGGTTGCCGATTGGCTGACCGAAGTCGCGATGGCGAAGCAGGGCGTTGTGGCCATTGCCCTGTCCGGCGGTTCGACGCCGCGGCAGCTCTACGAATGTCTGGCCGGGGCATCCTATCGCGACCGCTTCCCCTGGGGACGAACGCACTGGTTCTGGGGTGACGAGCGCTTCGTGCCGCATGACGACGCGCGCAGCAACCAGCGGATGGCGTGCGAGGCGCTATTGTCGCTTGTGCCAATTCCTATCGCCAATATCCATCCCATTTTGACCGAAGGGCTGAAGCCCGACAGGGCTGCGGCGGCCTACGAGCGGGCGCTCAAGGCCTTCTATGGCGCTGAAACCCTCGATCCGGCGCGCCCCCTTTTTGATGTGACTCTTCTCGGGTTGGGGATGGACGGCCATACGGCGTCCTTGTTTCCGGAGACGGCCGTGCTTGCTATGCGCGATCGGTGGGTTGCCGCCGTTGCCGGTGCCGAGGGGGAAAGGCGCATCACGCTGACCTACCCGGCACTCGAAAGTAGCCGGCATGCGGCCTTTCTGGTCGCCGGGGCAGAGAAGCGGGCGATCCTGGGTCGGCTTCTCCGTGGTGACGACAGCCTGCCGGCAGCCCGCCTTCATCCGACCGGAAGTCTTTGGATCTTCGGGGATGCCGCGGCGGGGGAGGGCATCGCGTGACGGTCTCGCCGTCGTTCGAACAGGACGTTTTGAAACGCGCGGCGGCTCTGCGGGCCGTCGAGGAAATCGAAGACGGCATGGTGGTCGGGCTCGGCAGTGGTTCGACCGCAGCATTCGCCATCGAGGCCTTGGCCCTGCGTGTCGCCCATGGCCTGCGTGTCGCCGGGATACCAACGTCCGAGAAGAGCGGGGCCTTGGCGCGTCGGCTCGGCGTGCCGCTCACCGGCTTCGCCAATCATCATCGCATCGATATCACCATCGATGGCGCCGACCAGGTCGAGCGTGGCTCGTTGAGCTTGGTCAAAGGGCTTGGCGGCGCGCTGTTGCGTGAAAAGCTGGTGGCGAGCGCCAGTGACCGGATGATTGCCGTTCTGCCGCGATAGCCGCTAGGGTTGGGTTATTGGCCTTCTCGGCCATAGTCCTCCGTCTTCGGATGGCTTCCATGGATCGGCGGTTCCCCACCGCCCGAGCCAAACTCCGCCGACCCGCCCCCCCGGGTCGGCGGGTTCTTTTTGATCGTTTCGCCGGCGTCGCCCTGCTACTCGTGCTTCATCTCCCATTCCTCCAGCGACAGACCAAGCGCCGCGACCGCTTCTTCAAGATAATCGGCAAGGAGTGGCGTGCCGATCAGATAATCGGCTTCCGACGACGTCCGGCTCTTTCGCGCTTGGGCCATCGCGTTTCGCCAATCGTCCTTGTCGAAATCTCCCCTGCCGATCCAGGTGAGAGCCAGAAGCTCCTCCTGTTCGTCGGTATTCAGTCCTTCGATCACGTCGCGGAGTTCCTGAAGCGTCGGGTTGTCGGGCGTATCCAAAAGGATATCGCTCTCACCATCATCGGTGGGGTTTGAGCCGGAGTCTCCGTCATCGGCCGGAACCTCGGCATCGAATTCGCGCGCCTTCTCGATGATGTAGGTGAGCTTTTCGAGTGGAATGGTCAGCATGGTTGAGCGTCCTGATGAACAAGGAGGGACGGGCTATTGGCCTACCGATGGTGAAGACCGATCGGGAATGCGGGTTGCCGCGTGAACGCGCATTCGGAGTGCAAAGCATGGTTGAGCAATGCGATTACAGAAATATATAGTAAAACATTTTTACAAGTTGCGCATTTATCATATTGAAATTGCTTAGTTGGATTTGTTCATTCCTGTGTGATGTCGGCAGCACTTGCTTGCGTGCCGTGTTGCTTCCTCACTGTGTTCTTGAGCCTGTTTTGCACATTGTCCGGCCTCTTCGTGGTGACCGTCGGCGTGAAATTTGGCGGCTTCATAATGTTTTTGTGCGGCCATCTCATGGCAGTTGGCGGCGCTCGTGTGAGCGTCAGGCACCAGCGCGGTGGACTTTGACGTGGTCTGTGTTTCTGTTATGGCTTGGGTCACTGGCATCGCACATCTCCTGGCCGGTGCTGAAAAATAGGAATGTCACCATTTGTAGTGAGTGGCACACGGCGGCTAAAGCGTCGGAAACTACTCAGGGCCTCTCGATCAGTAGCTAAGATGATAAAATTGTTATATTTTTTTATCGGTCGCCCTGTCCCTATTGGCGACGTTCGCGTTGGAGACGCATGACCCTTCGTTCATCGAACAGCGGCGTTGGCCGAAACCGGTTGACCGGCCTCTCGGGCCGGTTGCTCGTCGGGCTGGTGGTCGCCATCGCCGTTGCCGCCGCCGTGGCGCCGAGTCTGTTCCCCATTGGTCCGCGACTGGGCGAAGACGGTCGGAAAATCGCGGTCGTCGTCATCTTCATCGGAAGCTATTTGGCTCTGGCCATCGGCCGAATTCCTGGCCTCTCCATCGAACGGGCCGGCATTGCGCTGGTCGGTGCCAGCCTTATGGTCGCATCGGGAGCCTTGCCGATGGAGGATGCCTATAAGGCGGTGGACCTTGAGACGATCACGCTGCTTCTCGGTGTGATGATCGTCGTTGCCAATCTGCGTCTGTCCGGCTTTTTCGCCATCGCCAATGCCTGGGTCATGGAGCGCGCCAAGGCGCCGTGGATCCTGCTCTCGGGGGTTGTCGCGACCTCCGGTCTGTTTTCAGCCTTCCTGGTCAATGACGCCATCTGCCTGGTGCTGGCGCCGTTGGTGTTGGAGTTGACGCGCGCCATGGGGCGACGGCCGGTGCCTTACCTCTTGGCGGTGGCGATGGCCTCGAACATCGGGTCGACGGCGACGATCACGGGGAATCCGCAGAATATCATCGTCGGAAGTCTCTCCCATATTCCTTACACCAAATTCATCCTGACATTGGGGCCGATCGCCGTGATCGGATTGGTCGTCACGGTGGTCCTCGTCGGGCTGTTTCACCGCGACGAGTTCACTGATGCCAGGCCGTTGAAGGCGTTGAAACCGGTCATCAAAGTCAATCGCGTCCTGGTGATCCGCACATTGCTGGCGACAGCCGCGATGATCGCGCTGTTCTTCGCCGGGATCGCGCCGGCAAAGGCGGCCATCATCATAGGCGGTCTGCTGTTGCTGACCCGACGCTTGAAAAGTCGAAGAATCTACGGGGAAATCGATTGGGCGCTGCTGCTGATGTTCGCCGGTCTCTTCATCATCGTTGCCGGCGCGGAGCGAACGCTTCTGACTCCAGATCTCATCGCCGATGTCGGGCGACTTCACCTCGACCAGATCCCTTTGCTCTCTGCCGTGACGGCAGTGCTGTCCAATCTGGTCAGCAATGTGCCGGCTGTCCTGGTCATGAAGCCGTTTGTCGAGTCGCTTGGCAATCACGATGCCGCATGGTTGGTCATCGCCATGGCATCGACGCTCGCCGGCAATTTCACCGTATTGGGTTCGGTCGCCAATCTGATCGTTGTTCAAAAAGCGGCCGCCGGTGGCGTCGACATCGGATTCTGGGACTACTTCAGAGTCGGTGCGCCGCTGACCGTGATCACCCTCGTCATCGGGACGCTGTGGCTATGATGTCGCTCGTGAAAAAATACGGCGAGCGAAGCGAGTGACTTTTCTCTCCCAACTATGATGTCATTCCGCAAGTTTTTTGCGGATAGACTGCAATTCAATCTGTCGTTCCGAGCTTGTTTTTGGATAAGTCATTTTAAGCTTGGAAAGTGTGTCGACAACAATGCTTGATACAATGAGTCTGGCATTTTTCTTGTCATCGGCTGGGACGATGTACCAAGGGGCGTCACTTGTGCTTGTTGCGCTGAGGCATTCTTCATAAGCTTTCATGTAATGAGTCCAGAAATTTCGTTCCTCAATGTCCGCAATGCTGAATTTCCAGTTCTTTTCCGGTTTGTCGATACGGTCGAGAAACCGCTTCCGCTGCTCCTCTTTCGACAGATGGAGGAAGAATTTGACGACTCGGGTTCCGTTGTCATGCAGGTGTCTTTCCAAATTCGCAATGGAACGATAGCGGTCATGCCAGATCGTTTCCTTATCGGTGTCCGGAAGACCTTCGCTGTGGAGGATTTCGGGGTGAACACGAACGATCAGCACCTCTTCATAGTATGAGCGGTTGAAGATGCCGATCCGCCCTCGTTCCGGAAGGTTCCGTGTCGTGCGCCAGAGAAAGTCGTGCTGCAATTCCGTGGCGCTGGGATGTTTGAAGCTGAAGACTTCGCAGCCTTGGGGGTTGACGCCGGACATCACATGTTTGATGGCGCCATCTTTTCCCGCCGCGTCCATCGCTTGAAAGATCAGCAGGACGGCATAACGGTTGGAGGCGTAGAAAAGCTGCTGGAGCGAACTGAGTTGCGCGACATGCTCTTTCAGGAGCTCGTGGTAATGCTCCTTTGATTTGTAGATCGGCGATGTCGCCGTCGGCCATTTGCGGAGATCGACCTTGTCGTCTTCGCGCACGCGAAAATCTTTTGAATCGACTGTCATTTTCTTTCCTTCCGGTTATACCGGGATCGAGAGACGGACGGCGATGGCGTGGTGGTCGGACCCCGCGCGGCCGAGGATCTTGGCGGCACGGCATGTCAGGCCGCGAACAAAACAGCGGTCGAGCCGTAACGGCACGATGCCCCCCATATCGAATGTCGCCTGGCGTGGCCCGACATCGCGAAAGCCGGGCAGAAACGCCGCGCCGATCAGATTGCAATCTCCCAAGATCGCGGCGCGGGCGGGGAGCGCCCGCCCAATTCTTCGAAGTTGCCGCCGATTCAACAATTGGCCATGCGACAAATGGACGTTGGCAAGTGTGAAATCGCCAACGTCGATGATCTGGCAGAGGCGATCGACGGCCATGCCGGGTTGCAATGTCAAGGTAATCGACGGGTGGCGTAACGCGATCGAGGTCCAGACGGCAAGGCCATGCAGGCGTCCGGGAAGCGGGTTTCGCGCGTAGTGGCCTCCGATTCTGACGGCCAAATTGTCGATCCGTTTGGTCGCCTCCTGCATCAAAACGATGTCCGGCTTCTCATGGGCAATCAGGGCGACGATGTCCTCGAGGGTGACGCCACCGCGATGGAGCAGATTCCAACTGAGGATTTTCACGGAGCGGTCATGACCGTGCCGAGGCGAGACGGAGGAAAAGATGGCGGATTCGGAAGATCGCGGGGGCATCAAGGACGCTCTCGTTCAGGCGGCGCCCGATAGGACTCATGACGCTTTCGGGCGCGGATGACCAAGGTCAATCCGATCCAGCCGCCAAGCAGAGCGAGCGGATAGGCAAGCAAGCCGGGTAGGGTGATCCCCGCCACGGCAAGTCCCAGCAAGAGCACGCCGGCCACGCCAAGGACGAGGGCCTCGGCCGGTGCAATGGCGCGTTGCTGGGAAATCGTCGCGCCGACGGCGCTGACAAATCCGACGGTGCCGGCGATCAGTCGGCCGGTTGTCGCCGTCCGCGTGCCCCTGTGATCCTTGCCCAAATGAGCGGTTTCGGAGGTGACGATCCCATTAGTGGGGAAGACCATTTCCGTCGCATTCGTCAGATCACGCTCGTACATCTCTTCCATTTGTTTGGCAAAATGTTGATCGTTGACAACCAAATCCAGTTCGCGATTGGCGATCCAGCTTGAAATATTCGAGTTGCTTGAGCCAATTCTCGACCAGCACCCATCCGCCACCGCCGTCTTGGCGTGCATCATCGACCCGTTCCATTCGAAGACGCGCACGCCGGCGGCGAGCAAAGGACGGTATCCGACGCGGGAAAGCGTTTGCACGGCCGGAAAATTACTGGCGCCCGGGACGAGCAATCTCACATCGACGCCATCGCGGGCGGCGCGGCAGAGCGCACGGACATAGGCCGTCGTGGCGACGAAGTAGGCGTCGGTCAACCACAGCGATTTTTCGGCGAACTCGGCCACCAGTTGCTCCAGGCGATAGAGCCCCATGCTGCCCGGTTTTCCCGCGATGACCCACATCGCCAGAGAGCCGCAAGACTCCGGTGTCTTTGCTTGGTCCTCGGCCTTGAGCGGCGGGCCTGCGGCGGCCCAACTATCGGCGAACGCGGCTTCGAGTTGCATCACGGCCGGTCCCCGGACTTCGATGGCCGTATCGCGCCATGCCGCAACGCCCCGGCTCTTATCGCCTTGCCAGTCATGGCCGATACAGAGGCCGCCAGCGAAGGCCAGTTGACCGTCGATACAGAGGAGCTTGCGATGATCGCGGCTGATCCAGCCGAGCGGATTGTCGAACGCGGGTGGGTTGTAACAGCGAACGTCGATTCCCTGTTGGCGTAACCTGTCCCAAAAATGACGCGACGTTCTGACCTTGCAGCCGATCCAGTCGTAAAGGACGTGGACGCGGACGCCCCGGCTCACCGCGGCAATCAAGGCATCGGCGAAAGCCCCCCCGACCTCGTCTTCTTCGATGAAATAATTTTCCAGATGCACGGTCATGCGCGCGGCGCGAATGGCGTCGAGCCACGCCGGATAGTTTTCGGCTCCGTTGCAAAGAAGACGAATGGCGTTGCCGTCGGATCGCGTGGCGTCGGTAACCCGTGAAAAGGTCTGCACGGCAAGAGCTTCCAGGGGCGTTCCCGTTTTTGCCTTCGTTTCTTGCTCCATCGCTTAGGCGGCGACGCGGATGATCAGTTTTCCGAAATTTTTTCCATCGAGCAGTCCGATGAAGGCTTTCGGCGCATTTTCCAGACCATCCACGATATCTTCGCGAAAGGTGATCTTGCCTTGTTTGATCCAATCGGTCATGGCGGTGACGAACTCGCCGTAGCGATGGCCATAGTCGCTGAAAATGATGAAGCCTTGCATCTTGATGCGCTTGGTCAGCAGTGTCCGGACCAACAATGGTATGCGGTCGGGGCCTTGCGGTAGATCGGTTTTGTTGTATTGGGCGATCAAACCGCAGACCGGTACGCGCGCACACGGGTTCAGAAGCGGCAGTACAGCGTCGAATACGGCGCCGCCGACACTTTCGAAATAGACGTCGATACCGGCTGGGCAAGCTGCCGCCAGTTGCTTGGGAAGATCCGCGTCGCGATGGTCAAGACAGGCGTCAAACCCCTGTTCCGTGACCGCATAGCGGCATTTTTCGGCACCCCCGGCGATGCCAATCACTCGGCATCCCTTGAGTTTGGCGATCTGGCCGACCACCGAACCCACGGCCCCCGTGCTTGCGGCGACGACGACGGTTTCGCCGCTCTTCGGTTGGCCGATGTCGAGCAAACCCATATAGGCGGTGAAGCCCGGCATGCCCAGTCCCCCCAAGGCCAGGGAGGGAGGATTCGTTGACGCGTCAAGCTTGGTCAGGTCGGTGCCATTTGACAGGGCAAAGTCCTGCCAGCCGTTGTTGTTGAGAACAAGCTCGCCCGGTCGGAAGTCGGGATGATTCGATATCTGCACGCGCGAAACGGTGCCGCCAACCATCACGTCACCGAGCATGACCGGCGCCGCATAGGACGGTGCGTCGCTCATGCGGCCACGCATGTAAGGATCGAGCGACAAAAAGAGCGTGCGTGACAGAACCTGACCGGCGGCCGGTGTCGGAATGGGGGCCTCTTCAAGGCGGAAGTCGGCCGTGGTGGGGGCTCCGGCAGGTCTCGCACGGAGGACGATTCGACGATTTTGGGCCATGTTTAAGTCTCTGAAATTCGAGTGAAGGGATGTGTTTGGGTCATTCGCGGAGCATGTAATCGCGGGTACGGGGTACGTCGGCGAGGCTCTTCATCATTTGCATTTGGAAGACCATCTGGCCCTGATGACGGAAGGCGGTCTCGGCGCCGGCCAGATAAAACTCCCACATGCGGCAGAAACGCTCGTCATAGATTTTCGCCGCCGCTGCGCGTTGCTCGGCGAAGCGCTTCCCCCAGTGGCGGAGGGTGTCGGCATAATGCGGAAACAACAGCTCGACATCGCTGACGATCAGCCCGGCCCGCTCCACCCTGGGCAGCACTTCGGACAGGGCGGGGGTGTAGCCCCCGGGAAAGATATATTTGCGGATCCACGGGTTGGTGGCGCCGGGGCCGGACGAGCGCCCGATGGCGTGCAACAGCGCAACGCCGTTGTCCGTCAGGAGATCGCGCAGCCGGTTGAAAAAGGTTTGAAAATGCCCGACGCCGACATGCTCGAACATGCCAACCGAAACGATGCGATCGAAGCGGCCGGCAAGCTCGCGGTAATCGCAGAGTTCGAAGCGGACTTTGTGGGATAGTTGGGCTTCCTCGGCGCGCCGCCGCGCCACCTTGAGTTGCTCCTCGGAGAGAGTGATTCCGGTGACATCGACATTGTACTCCCGGGCCATGGACAGCGCCAAGCCGCCCCAGCCGCTGCCGATGTCGAGCACCTTTTGTCCCGGCTGCAGCAGCAGCTTGGTCATGATAAGAGACTTCTTGGCGTTCTGCGCCGCGTCCAGCGACAGTTCCTCCGTCGGAAAATAGGCGCAGGAATACTGCCGATCCGCATCCAGAAACAGATCGTAGAAGGCCCCTGACAGATCGTAATGATGGGCGACGTTCCGCTTGCTCGACGCTACCGGATTCCACTGCTGTAAGCGGCGTGCCCAAGCGTAGTACCGTTCGCCGGGCGAATAGCGCTGATCGAGGCGATGCATGTTTTCGCTGACGACCGCCAGAAAGTCGTAGAGCGTTCCCTTCTCAAGGGTCAGCGTGCCGTCCATGTAGCTTTCGCCGACCGTCAGTGCGGGGCGCAGGGGCAGTTTCCAATGAATCGAGCGGTCGTGCAGGCGAATGGTGACGGGCGGGAATCCGTCTAGCGGTTTGCCCTGGTAAGCATGTGTCTTGCCATGGGAATCGATGATGGTCAGGCACCCATAACCCATGAGTCGTTTAAAGAAATAATCGAACAGAAGCATAATGTGAAATTCTCCTGGTTCGAATCGCCATGTCCGGGATGAACGGTTTGGTCATCCTTATCCGAAGGGCTGATATCGGAATAGTTTAGCGTATAGATAGTATTTTCACCCGAAAGGAATTGTCCCGCGCGGATTGGTTGGAAGGCCTGTCAATGCAACCGACCCGACCATGGCCGTCCTCCTGAGATGCGCATAGAGACAGCTTAGAGATGGCAATCATGGCGAGGCAGAGTCGGAAAATACTTAGCCCTCATTTCACTTTTTTCGGGATCGAAAGCGATACCCTCTCCCCTTGTGGGCGAGGGTGGGGTGAGGGGGCGGTTAAGTGTAAGGATGACGGGGGCACTATGAACCTTCCGGGATGCACCCCATGTTAGTTCTGACGGTCCCTAGGGAAGGGGGGCTATAACGCGGATGACGCTCGTATGGTGGACACAGGATTGGCCAAATCCCTGCGCCTTGGTTTTGGTGCGCTTGCCCTTCTGATTTTTTTTCAGACGTCTGCCTTCGCTGCCACTCAAGAGCCAACCGGACCCTCGGAATTTCTTTTCCTTGTGCAGATGGTCGTTTTGATCCTGGTTGGACGAAGCCTGGGCGAACTCATGCAGCGAATCGGCCAACCGTCGGTGATGGGCCAGTTGATCGCTGGCATTCTGTTGGGGCCGTCCGTCTTCGGCGCTCTCTGGCCCAACCTCCAGCACGCGATTTTTCCGTCCAGTCACGAACAAAAGGCGATGATCGATGGGGTGGCGCAATTCGGTGTGTTGCTGCTGCTGTTGCTGACCGGGATGGAGACTGATCTCAAACTCGTTCGCAAGGTTGGTCGTGCGGCCTTTAGTGTCTCCATATCGGGAATTTGCATTCCCTTCGCCTGCGGTTTCGCCCTTGGCCAGTTTCTTCCCGAGCAACTCCTGCCACGTCCCGAGCAGCGTCTCTTCGCCTCGCTGTTTCTCGGCATCGCGCTGTCGATATCGTCGGTCAAGATCGTCGCGATGGTGGTTCGCGAGATGAATTTCCTGCGCCGGAATATCGGTCAGGTCATTGTCGCCGCGGCGGTGATCGACGACACGATCGGCTGGATCATCATCGCGATCGTCTTCAGTTTGGCGTCTCACGATGCGATCGATGCCGTCTCGCTGGCCCGAAGTGTTCTGGGAACCGCGGCCTTTCTGGCGATCAGCCTGACCGTCGGGCGGCGCGTCACCTTCAAAGTCATTCGGTGGGCGAACGATCATCTGGTGAGCGAGGCGCCCGTCATCACCGTGATTTTGATCTTCATGGCCGGGATGGCGCTGACGACGCAACTCATCGGCGTCCACACGGTGCTGGGTGCCTTGGTCGCCGGCATTCTCGTGGGCGAATCGCCTATTCTGACACGCCAAATCGACGGCCAATTGCGCGGACTGATCATGGGCCTGTTCATGCCTGTGTTCTTCGGTTTGGCGGGGTTGAGCGCCGATCTGACTGTCCTTAAGGATCCGCTGCTCCTGATCCTGACCGGCGGACTGATCCTGATCGCCAGCCTTGGCAAGTTCGCGGGCGCCTTTATCGGCGGTGAACTCGGCGGCTTGTCTCACCGGGAATCGTTGGCGTTGGCCTGCGGTATGAATGCGCGCGGTTCCACCGAGGTGATCGTGGCGACCATCGGTTTATCGATGGGTATTATCGGTCAGACTCTTTTTACCATGATCGTCGCCATGGCGGTTCTTACGACCGTGGCCATGCCACCCATGCTGCGTGCGGCGCTCGCCCGCCTGCCGATCGGCGCGGAGGAAAAAGCGCGGCTGGCGCGCGAAGAGTTTGAAGAGAAAGGCTTTGTCGCCAATCTCGAACGCATTCTTCTGGCCGTCGACGAAAGCGCCAATGGAAAGTTTGCGTCCCGTCTTGCCGGCCTGATCGCCGGAGCGCGTGGAATCCCGGCGACGGTTCTCCACATCGGCGAGCGCGCCAAACATCAGGAAGCGAGACGCGCCGAAACCGAGAGCCCGGAGGCTGCGGTCAAAGCGGGCGCCCAACAAACGGCCTTGGTCGCGGCGCAGAGCGAAAATCAGAAGCCGTCTGAGGTCGAAATCACGACCCGCGCCAAGGAGGACAAAGCCGAAGATGCCGTTGCCGAGGAAGCCCGCAAGGGTTTTGATTTGCTGGTGATCGGCGTTGACAAGGTCACGGCGCCGGGTGGGACCTTCCATGCCGATATCGCCCGTATGGCGACTGGTTTTGACGGGCCGTTCGGGGTCGTGTTGGCGCAGGGCGACCACCGTGATCGACCGAACGATAGCGCATTCAAAATTCTTGTGCCGATCACCGGCACCGTCGCATCGCGTCGTGGGGCGGAAATCGCCGTTGCCCTGGCGCGCGCCAACGATGTCGCTTTGACCGCGCTTTACATCTCGGCTCCGAGCGAAAAAAGTGGTCGCAGACGGGGGGCGAGTGCGACACGCCTTCACGAGGAGGAGATTTTGAAAGATCTGGTCGATCTTGCCGAGCGCTACGATACCGCCGTGACGACGATCGTCCGCGCCGACATTGCGCCCGAAGAGGCCATCCTTCGGGAGGCTCGCGACGGGCGATACGATTTCATCGTCATGGGCGTCAATCGCCGGGCCGGAGACGCGTTGTTTTTCGGTCATGTCGCGGCGGCCGTTCTGGAAAAAGCGAAAACGTCGATCTTGTTCGTCTCGAGTTAGGGCTTGGGGCGAAATTATCGCTCCAAGCCCTTCAGCCCGAGCGGCGTTTGCGTCACGGTGCCGCGTCGGTTTTGCTCTCCGCCGGCAGCACCACGAATTCGGCGCTTCCTTGTCGGTTGATCAAGATCAGGACATCGCCCTGGTCGGCGGCGGCGCGGAGTTTCCGTGTGGCGTCCATGGGTTCGGTGACCGCTTGGCGATTGATGGAGAGCACAACGTCACCCGGGATCAAGCCGATGGCCGCCGCCGTGCTATTGGCTTCGACGCCACCGACAACGACACCCTGGACCGACGTCGCCACGTGGAGTTCTCGACGAAGGTCCGACGTCAGGTTCGCCAACCAAATTCCCATGACCGGCGGTGTTTCCGTCACCCCTCCGCCCTGGTTTCGTTTGACGGCGACGAGTTGTTCTCCGCTCGGTGCTTGAGCAACAATCATCTCCAATGTCTGTGACTTGCCGTTCCGATCGAGGGTTATCCGAAGTTTGTCTCCGACCTTGGCCGTGACGACGAATTTGGAAATGTCATGCGGCACCTGGACCGCGTGACCATCGGCCTCCTTGATGATGTCGCCGGATTGGACGCCGGCCTTGGCCGCAGGGCCATTCGCCGCAACCTCGGTGACCAGGAGACCCAGAGGGTTTTCGGCCTCGATATGCAAGGCATGAGCGATTGCCGGCGAGATCGACTGAATGCTCAGGCCAAGATAACTGTGGTCGGCATGACCGGTATCGCGCAGCTTTTGCACGATGACTTTGGCGACGCTGGAGGGAATGGCGAACCCGATACCGATGCTGCCGCCGTTTGGCGAATAGATTGCGGCATTGATACCCACGACGTGGCCGTCGGTATCGAAGGTCGGCCCGCCGGAACTGCCTCGATTGATCGGGGCGTCAATCTGCAGGAAATCATCGAACGGGCCTTGCTGGAGATCGCGCCCCAGGGCGGAAACGATTCCCGCGGTGACTGTGCCGCCAAGGCCGAACGGATTGCCGACCGTCATGACCCAATCGCCCACCTCAACCTTGTTGCTATCGCCCCATTGCAGAAACGGAAGATTGTGTTTTCCCGAGACCTTGAGAAGGGCGATATCCATCTTTGGATCGGCCCCGACGATCGTGGCCGAGTGCCGGGAGTTGTCTTGGAAGATGACGGTGATCTTCGTGGCCCGCGCCACCACATGGTTGTTGGTGACGATATAGCCGGCTGGATCGATGATGAAGGCCGATCCGACGGAAATCATTTTTCCGCCCGTCGCTGTTTTTGTTCCCGGCGACAAAGGAGTTCCCTCGGGAAGGCCATGTTGTTCGAAATAATGCCGCAGGAAATCGTCGAAAGGCGTATCCGCCTTGTTTCCTTGCCCGGGAGAGTCTTCGCTTGGCGATTCACCCTCGGTGGGCGCCGCTTCCGGTGGGATCTCGGCCGCGACATTCACGACGGCCGGCAACACGCGTTTGACCAATGGCGACCAGCTGGGCAGGGAAAACACGGGCGCAGGGCCGTCGCGCACGACAGTTTCAGCGTGGGCGACCGCAGACATCGCCAAGCCGGCGACACAAGCGATTATCACGGCGCGTATGCGAGGGGGCAACGACCCGGAGGAGACGGCATTGGCGAATGAGACGTCGGGCTCTGATGCGTTCACGTTCGGGCATCCTGGCTGAAACGATGATCCGCATTGGCGTTGGCGGGCTGTCGCGCGATCATTCCTGGGGCCAACGATCGGCGATAAGGTTCGTCCCGCCACCGATCGAATCTGATCTTAAGGATCAGGACCATAGCCGGTGGAGACCGTGTCGCGCCAACCTCGGAAACTACGCAGTCGGGCCTTCGTCAGCGCGGATTCGCGTGGTTTCCGAGGCTCCCGCTTCGCATTGCCGCTGCAACTGGGACTTGGCAAGTATGTCGAGGCTGCGCTCGTCGCGCTGTTGCTTGTGCGGGCGCGCTCGTCCGGCGTGGCGAAGCCGTGGCCGCGGCGTCATCCCCATGTGCTTAGCGAGCATCCATGGCGACCGTCTTCACCTGCAGCTTCTGAATGAGGGCCGACAGATTGCCGCCGTTCTGTTGCAGGAATGACGAGAAATCGTCGCGCTGCGCCAAGGCCATGCTGACGCCGACGATACTGATGTCGGTGACCCTGTAGCCGTCACTTCCGGCGACATGCCATTCGACCTTCAGCGGAGGCCCGGAAGCGGGTTGGTTCATCTCGGTATAGACGACGGTGCTGGTCGCGCCTTCGGGACTCTGGCCGATGATTCGGAAGGACTCGCCATTATATCGGGCGAATCGCTGCGAATAGACGCGCACCATGAAATCGCTATAGACCGTCGTGAAGGTCTGTCGCTCGGCAGCGCTCGCCTTTTGCCAATATCGTCCGAGGACGAAGGTGGCGATTCGCGGCATATCGAAATCCTTGTCCAAAAATCCTTTGAGTCGCTGCTGCCGATCAGCGGGAGAAATCGTTTCGCTGGCCACGGAGAGAATTGCATTGCGCGCGAGATCCGAGACGAAGGCGCTCTGGTTCGCCGCGGGATCGGTGGCGTGGCTGGGCGATGAAAGGCTGCCAAGGAGGAGCACGGTGAGGGCATAGACGAGATGTCGTGTGCGCATGAACGGGCAACTCCCAAGGGACGGGTGGTGGCGATCGACGGTGAACGCGGATAACCGAACGCTCGATGCGTCACTCTAAGTGCAGTGGCCCGACGCTGACAGGATCGGAAAATACTCAGAAGGCGTCGGACGCAACGTGGGGAAAGTCTTCGCCGCGATAGGGTCTCGACGAGAATTTGGATTGGCGAACAGGTTAAGGAAATGCCCCCCCTTCAACGATGGTTTCGCCCAAGATCATTGCGGCGACAGTCTTGTTGTCATATTTTTGTCATATATCAACTCTGGTGGCTTGGCCGGCCTGTCCAAAACATCCGAGAATGAAAAATAAAAGGGGGGATGTCATGACGAGAATCATTCGAGAGTCGTGGGCCGTCTGTCGTGGCCGCCTTGGCGTGCTGGCAGGAACCATCCTTTTCGTCATTTCCTGCGGCCAGGCAAACGCGCAAGGGGTGCTGGTCATGTATTGCGGTGCCGACGAGAGCTGGTGCCGCGCCGTGACGACGACCTATGAGAAGGAAACCGGCGTCAAGATCAACATGGTCCGCATGTCGGCGGGCGAGACCTATGCTCGTATCCGGGCCGAAAAGGACAACCCGCACGGCGATATCTGGTGGGGCGGGACCGGGGACCCGCATCTGCAGGCCGCCGATGACGGTCTGACCGAGCCCTACGAGTCGCCGCAAATGCCGCAACTTCGCGATTGGGCGCAGCGCCAAGCCGCGATCGCCAAGCATCGGACCGTTGGCATTTACCTCAGCGCGCTCGGCTTCGGTTATAACAAGGAGGAACTCGCTCGTCGCAAGTTGGCGGCGCCGGCTTGCTGGGCCGATCTGATCAGGCCCGAATTCAAGGGCGAGGTGCAGATGGCGGACCCCAACGCTTCGGGAACAGCGTGGACCGCGCTGGCCACCATCGTGCAGTTGATGGGAGAGGACAAGGCGTTTTCCTACTTCGTCGCGCTGAACCGCAACATCAACGAATATCCCAAGACCGGCGCCGCGCCGGCGCTCTCCGTCGGCCAGGGCGAGACCTTGGTCGGGATCGCCTTCCAGCACGACATCATCAATGTCGCGCGGAGCGGCAAGCCCGCGCAGGTGGTTTCACCTTGTGAGGGAACCGGCTACGAAATCGGCTCGATGAGTCTGATCAAGGACGCGCCGCATATGGCCGAGGCCAAGAAGTTCTACGAATGGGCGCTGACGCCGGCGGCGCAGAAACTGGCCGCCGCGAGCGGGAACTTTCAGCTGCCGTCCAATCCAGAGACGCCGGTGCCGCCCGAATCGCCGGATCTCAGCAAAATCAAGCTGATCGAATATGATTTTAACACTTATGGCTCGAAAGCGACTCGCAACAGGATCTTGGCGCGATGGGCGGATGAAGTGAAAAACGCGCCGCGGTGATGCGCATGTTTTCGCGCCCGTCGCTGATCTGGCTGGCATTGGGCTGGGTGGCAGTACTGCTGCTGCCTTGGTACGGCATGGACGGTATTCCGCGTGGCGTAGCGGTCTTGCCGGCTTTTGGACATGCGATCTGGGGGGGGCGGCCCTGGTTGGGTCCGCTCCTGTTGCCGATGGCGCTGGCCAGTTGGGCGATGATCGGCCAGCCCCGGCCCCGCGCCCTGGTGGCCGCCGGCTTTGCCGGGATCGCTTGGACCGTCGCACAGGGCTTTGCCATCCTTCATCACGGCTGGGCTTTTGACTGGCTGGCCGGGCTGATGGGGGGGAGTGGCCCGACGCAGCCGGCGTTGGGATGGGGCGCCCTGATTTTTGTCTTCGCCTGTCTCATGATGGTCGCGTACGGCTTTGCCCGGCTGGGCTTTTGTCGCGGCGATGTGTTCGTGATCGGCGCCATTCTTCTGGTTGTCGGATTGATCGCGCTTTTCGTCCTTTATCCGGCTCTTTGTATTCTGTTCTCGGCGGTTCGCGACAATGATGGAGGTTTCGCGCCCCACCTCTTTCTGACGAAGCTGCTCAATCGCTCGATCTGGGGTGTCGATTGTCTGTTCGGTGCGCAGGCCTGCGGCACGGCGTGGAATACCGTGGCGGTGGCGAGTGTGGTCGGCCTGCTGACGACGCTGCTCGGTCTCGGGTTCGCTCTCCTGGCGCTCAGAACGCGCGTGCGGCTCAAGCCGCTGATCGGACTGCTCTCGGTTCTGCCGATCATCACGCCTCCCTTCGTCATCGGCCTTGCTCTCATCTTGTTGTTCGGACGCTCCGGCGTGGTGACGGTGTGGGGCGCCGATCTTTTGCATCTGCCGCGAAGCCGGTGGATTTACGGCATGTCGGGCATAGTCGTCGCCCAGGTTCTGGCCTTCACGCCGATCGCCTTCCTGGTCATGATCGGCGTGTTGCAAGGCGTCAGTCCGAGCCTCGAAGAGGCGGCCCAGACACTGCGCGCCAGCCGGTGGCGGACATTTCTGACCGTGACATGGCCGTTGATCCGGCCGGGGCTCGCCAACGCGTTCCTGATCGCCTTCATCGAGAGCATGGCGGACTTTGCCAATCCCTTGATGATCGGCGGTAATTTTTCCGTCCTTTCGACCGACATTTTTTTCGCCGTGGTCGGCACCACGCATGATCAGGGGCGCGCGGCGGTGCTCGCCATCATCCTGCTCACCTTCACCTTGACCGCTTTCCAGGCCCAACGCGCCTGGGTCGGACAGCGCAGCTACGCCACAATGGGGGGAAAGGGGAGTGCTGGGCAGCCCGCGCAATTGCCGGTGGGGCTCCGCCTTCTTTGTTACGGCGCGATCGTGCCCTATCTGCTGCTGACCGTCGCCGTCTATGGCACGATCCTGATCGGAGGTTTTGTCGACTCCGTCGGGCGAGACAACACGCCGACCTTGCGCCACTTTTTGACCGCGTTTTCGATCGACCATGGGGTCGGCGGTTGGTTCCTCAGCGGCTCCGCCTGGAATTCCTTGCTGACGACGTTCGAGATCGCGCTGATCTCCATGCCCTTCACGGCGGTCATAGGAATCGTCATCGCCTGGCTCCTGGACCGCCAACATTTTTTTGGCCGGCGGACGTTCGAGTTCCTAGCCATGATGAGTTTCGCCATTCCAGGCACGGTGATCGGCGTCAGCTATATTTTGGCCTTCAATGTGCCGCCGGTGGCGCTGACGGGCACCGGCGTGATCATCGCCATCGCTTTCGCCTTTCGCAACATGCCGGTCGGCATCCGCGCGGGGCTGGCCAACCTCAGCCAGATCGATCGCAGTCTGGACGAGGCGTCGCTCACCCTGGGCGCCAGTTCGCTCCGTACGCTGGTCCTGGTGATCCTGCCGATGTTGCGGCCGGCGGTGACGACGGCATTGGTCTACAGTTTCGTGCGTGCGGTGACCGCGGTGAGCGCCGTCATCTTCCTGGTGACCGGCGAGTACCAGCTTGCCACCGTCTATATCATCGGTCGCGCCGATGTCGGCGACTATGGCGTTGCCATCGTCTATTCCGCCGCACTGATCGTTTTCATGCTTCTGGTCCTGCTTGTCATTCAATTGGGGATCGGAATTCGTCGTCCCGGTGCGCGCGCGGTGCCGCATACCGAGGCCGCGCCTCCCCTGACAATGGTGTAGAGATGAGCGAACCGATGTCTCCCGCTGTGGAATTTCAGGGCGTCACCAAACGATATGGCACGGTGACTGCTCTCGACGAGGCGAACTTCGAAATTGCGCGCGGCACGCTGGTCACGCTGCTCGGCCCGTCCGGCTGCGGCAAGACCACGGTGCTGCGCCTGATCGCCGGTCTTGAACGGCCGAACGCCGGTCGCATCATGATCGCCGGGCAGGATGTGACGCTGCTTTCCGCGGCCGAACGCAATATCAGTATGGTCTTTCAGTCTTACGCCCTGTTTCCTCACATGACCGTGTTGGAGAATGTTTGCTACGGACTGCGTGCCGCCCATGTGAAGAAGGCTCTGGCGGCCGAGATGGCGGCGGACAAACTGGCGCTGGTCGGACTGGCCGGCTATGAACGTCGTCTGCCGAGCGAACTCTCCGGCGGGCAACAACAGCGCGTCGCCGTCGCGCGCGCTCTCGTCTTGGAGCCTCAAGTCTTGCTGTTCGACGAGCCTTTGTCGAACCTTGATGCCAAACTACGCCGTCGCGTTCGTGAGGAGATCCGCGAATTGCAACAGACTCTGTCGCTTACGGCGCTCTATGTGACCCATGACCAGCAGGAAGCGCTGGCGATCTCTGATCGCATCATGGTGATGAATATGGCGCGCATCGCTCAAGATGGTTCTCCCCGCGAGCTTTACGAACGTCCGGCCACCCGCTTCGTCGCTGATTTCATCGGCGACGCGAATATCGTTCCGGTCGAGATCGAACGTCTCGACGGCGCAGAGGCCATGGTCAAGCTCGGGTCGTTTCGTCTTCATCTGCCGCATCATGGCGCCACTGTCGGCCCGGCGGAGCTTGCGATCCGGCCCCAAGCGCTGATTCCGTCCATCGGTGCGGCGGGCGGGGACAGCCTGTCGGGCCGCATAGCCAAGGCCTCTTATCTCGGCAGTCATATGGAATATTGGATTGCCGTGGACGGACTGAGCAGCGAACTGCTTTCCATTTGGCCCGATGTCACGCAGCCGCTGCCGGTGAACGCCAAAGTCGCCCTTGGTCTCGCAACGTCGGGTGTCGCCATCGTTGCGAAGGGCTGATGCGGCTTCCGAATAAGCCCACCCCATGGGAGGCTCATTCGGAAGGGAGGCACAGCCTTCTTGAAAGAGAAGGAAATGCCTTGTGACCGCTTTCACCTCATGCTGTCAAAGCCGTCAGCATGACCTTGACCGCCAGCATGCCGGGATCATCGATGCCGATCGATTTGTCGGCATAGACGCGCGCCCGGCCAAGGCCGTTCGGCTTATCCCGAAAGGTCTCCAAGGTTTGCTCGCAGGCTTGTTTGGCGGCTCCCGCCAGGGCGGCCGGAGTGTCGAGACCGGCGGTTGCCACGGCCAGCGCGTCAATTATGTCGAGAACGCTTTTCATGCCGAGTTCGCCCTTGCCGCGCGCCATCATCGCATCCCGGGCACCCGCGAGGAGGGCGGGTACCTCGCTCCATGGGACCGTTTGCCGGCCTTTGCAGGCCTTGGCGGCGCTCATCAGGGCGGTTGCCGTCAGCGTGCCGAAGGATGACGAACTGGCCGCCTGGAAGGCTTTGGCCAGCGCTAAAAAGAGCAGGCCGACGTCATCGGGCATGGCATCGGCGCGATCCGCGGCCTCGCGCCAGCCCTTGGATACCGTGATGCCAAGATCGCCGTCTCCCAGCCGGCCATCGGCGGTGTTCAGGAAATCGGCCGCCGCCTCGGCCCCATCGGCCAAGTGAGCAACCGCGCCTTTGATGTCGGATGCGTTGAAGTCAGTCATCCGTCAAACCCTCCAGAACGCGCAATCGGCGGGGGCCAGGAGCAGGTCTTCCAACTCGTCGTCCAGCCGGCACAGGGTGAAGGTGGCGCCCGCCATTTCCATTGACGTGGCGTAGCGGCCGATCAGCGGCATGACGATGCGCACGCCCAAGGCTTCCAGCCTTTTCGCGGCGTGACGGAAAAGGATGTAAAGCTCTTCCTGCGGCGTGGCGCCCAGCGAGTTGACGAGCAGCGAAACGCGATCTCCTCTGGCCAGCGGCATATCGGTGAGCAGCCGGGTCAGCATTTCCTCGGCAATGTCGTCCGCCGCTCTTAAGGGACCGCGCCAGACGCCGGGTTCGCCATGGATGCCCATGCCCATTTCCATCTCGTCATCGGCGATGGTGAAGGTCGGCTTGCCCGCCTGCGGCACGGTGCAGGGGGTCAGCGCCATGCCAATCGATCGACAGGCGTCGGCCGCCTTTTGTGCCGCGGCGGCAACCGCCGCAAGATCCGCGCCGCGATCGGCTTTGGCGCCGGCGATCTTGAAGGCGTAAACCATGCCGCCGACGCCACGCCGCTTGTGCGCCTCTTGCGGCGGCGCCGAACAGACATCGTCGGCGAGAAGCACGGTGGCCGTGGCAATGTCATGTTCCATTGTGACCATTTCGGCGGCCATGTCGAAGTTCATCACGTCGCCGCCATAGTTGCCGAACAGCAGCAACACGCCCGCACCGCCATTGGCGTGAGCAATGGCCGAGGCCATCTGGTCGGCGGACGGCGAGGCAAACACGTCGCCGATCGCCGCGGCACTCAGCAAGCCCCGACCGACGTAACCGGTGAAGATCGGCAGATGGCCTGAGCCGCCCCCGGTCACGATGCCGACCTTGCCGACCTCAGCACCACCCGTGCGAACGATGACGCGTCGTTCCGGCTGCTGGTAGTACTCCGGATGCGCCAGACAGAGACCCTCCAGCATCTGGTCGACATAATCGGCGGGGCTATTCAATATTTTCTTCATGGACGCTTCCTCTGTTCCGTCGCTCTCTCGCTTCCGTCATGAAGAAACGAGAGAGCGGCACGCACCTTTGATTGGTTCGTTATTCGTGTACCGACCGACTCTTGATCACCAGAACCGAAATAACCGTCAGCGCGCAGCATACCATCACATAGGCGGCCACCAATGTCGGTCTCCCATCGGCCAGGGCGACGAGACTTGACGCGATGAACGGAGTCGGGCCGGCGATCAACATGCCGTTCAATTCCCGTGACAGGGCGATGCCGGAAAAACGATACCGTGTCGGGAAGAGATTCGCCAGGAAGGCGCCTTGCGCGCCGGCCGTGCAGCCAAATCCGATTCCATAACCGAGGCTCATTCCGAACGCCGCCCAGACGACGCTCTTGGTGTCGAGCATGGCAAAAAGCGGAAAGGCCATCAGCAAGATGAAGATCGCGCCGCCGATATAGACTTTCGCGCTGCCGATGCGATCGGCGAGGGCGCCGAACACCGGGGCCCCAATGATTCCGAAGCAGGCGGAGATGATCACGCAGGTCAAGCCGTCGGAGCGCGACATGCCGAGCGTATTGGTCATATAGCTCAGAGAAAAGGCGCTCAGGATATAGGCGTTGGCGTTATGTCCGGTGACGGACAGAAAGCCGAACAGAACTTCTTTCGGACTGTTGCGCAGCAACTCGCCGATTGGGACTTTCTGCTCTTTTCGGCGGGCCTGGGCCAGGGCCATGGCGGCCACATATTCCGGCGTTTCGTCGAGTCGGTTCCGGATATAGAGCGCCACGAGAAAGAGGACGCTTGAGACAAGGAACGGAACACGCCAAGCCCAGCTGAGTAGCGTTTCCTCTGGTAAATAGGTCACCAACAAGAAGGCGGCCATCGCCAGCAAGATGCCGATCACCGTCGCCCCATTCGGGATGGCGGTATAAAAGGCGCGTTTGTTGGCGGGAGCATATTCCGCGACCAACGTCATCGCGCCGGCGAGTTCCGCGCCGGCGCCAAACCCCTGCAACAATCGCAACAGGACCAGAAGAACCGGCGCCATGATTCCGATTTGCGCAAAGGTTGGCAGGAATCCCATTGCCACCGTTGCTCCACCCATCAGGGTGATGGTGAAGATCAGGGCCGGCTTGCGGCCGAATTTATCGCCGATATGGGCGATGACGATGCCGCCGAGCGGCCGGATGAAGAATCCCACGGCGAAGGTTGCGAAGGCTGCGAGAACGCCAGCGACCGCCGAAAGGCTGGGGAAGAACAGCTTGCTTATGACAAGCCCGGAAGCCGCACTATAGAGCGCATAATCATACCATTCTATCACCGTGCCAACAGTAGCGGCGAAAACGGCCCTATTTATGGCCTCACTACTTGCTTCATCGGCAGCGATGGGTGAGGTTCCCACAACTGCATCTTCCGTTGAGTATGACATGGGGGACAGTTTCCTTCATTTTGTTATTTTGAAGTAAGACAAGGCCTCCATATGATCGCGACCGTCACAAAGACATTGATTTTGCAGTGTTTGGGATTTGATCCTCTTTCGCACTGCCCTTGCGATTTCGCCGGGGAGGCATTCACGGAAGGCGAGTCAAAAATCGTAAGTCCGCATAGTGGACTCGTAGTCTGTAATGTAGACATTATTAGGATGGCGGCGGGGGCGATGCAATAACGAAATCCGCTCTTGGTATGAAAATTCGGCAAGACGAATCCGCTGGTGGACGGCCCTTATTTCGCGACACGCCTTTGAAGCGCTTCGTTGCCGCAGGGGATGCCAGCCGCCGTGGCTGAGAATTTCCGATAGTCTTCGATGATGGGGGTCAGTGATTGCCGGTAGAAAGCGATGTCGCTGCCCGTGGGAACAGCCACGAAGCCGTCCTCAAACAGTTGTTGCCAGGTTCTGCCGTGACGCGGGACCGTGGCGAGAGGCTTGCCGACGCTGACCACCGCGTCCACGGTCTGCTGGATGAGCCGTTCCACTTCCGGCGCTCCGGTTTGGCCGGGCAGGCCAATGCTCGAGGACAGGTCGCTCGGACCGATGAAAAGCAGATCGACGCCGTCCACTTCGGCGATCTCTTTGGCATTGGCGACCGCCGTCGCCGTTTCGATTTGCACGATGATCAGCAGATTGTCGGCGGCGCGCTCATAATAGTCGGGGACGAAGCCGTAGCTCGACGACCGTGTGACATCCCAAGCGTTGCCCCGATTTCCCTGCGGAGGGAAGCGGCAGGCCTCCACCACCTGGCGCGCTTGGTCGGCGGTCTCCACCATGGGAACGAGGATCGCTTCGACGCCGGCGTCGACGAGACGCTTGGCGTAGGTCGGATCCCCCGGCGGGATGCGAATGACGGTGGTTGCGGGGGCTCCGGAGGCGGCTCGCATCATGTCGACAGCCATCTGCAAATCACCGAGCCCATGTTCCTGGTCGATGATGATGAAATCGAAGCCGCTAACGGCGGCCATTTCGGCTAAAGTCGGATTCGCGCTCTGCACCCAGGTGCCAAGGGATTTCTCACCGGCGAGGATGCGTGCTTTCAAACGGTTGGGACGAAACATCGGCTGGACTTTCCCAAAGCGGTGAAATAAGAGGTCTGACAACATATCGCCCCTTTGGAGGCGATGTCCGTATGGTGGACTTAGTGTCTGCTATGTGGACAATATAAGGAGACGTGGATTTATGCAATCGCCTATTTCACCAACAGACATCGGCGATCCCTCCGAGGCTCAGGGACGTCGACAAAGTTCGGCCGACAAGACTCTCGAAATTCTGATGGCGTTAGGTGAGCTTGGGCTTAAATCCGGCAATGGGGTCCGGCTGATGGATCTCGTCGAGCATACGGGGCATCCGCGCCCGACGGTGCATCGACTCTTGGGGGAATTGAAGCGTTTCGGCTTCGCCGCTCAGGACGAAACAAGTGGTCGTTACAGGCTTGGTCCGAAACTGTTGGTCTTAAGCGCGCAGTGTCTGGGCGGGTTGGACCTGCGACGCATCGCGCAGCCGCTCTTGCGCGAACTGGTCGATGACATCGGCCATACGGCCCATCTCGGGATCATGGATCGGCAATGGGTCGTGTTCATCGACAAAGTGGAATCGACGCGCGCGGTTCGCATCGTTTCTGCTGTCGGCCAGAGACGGGAGGTCACGGCGACCGCTCTCGGCAAGGCGATTTTGGCCTATTCGCCGAAGAAGGTCGTTGAAGACCGGGTCAGGGAAGGATTGCCGCTCCGAACGCCGCGGTCAATCAACACGGCGCAAGGGCTTTTGGACGACCTGGAGCGGACCCGGGCGAGAGGTTTCGCCGTGGATGACGAGGAATGCGATCTGGGAATCTGCTGCGTGGCGGCCCCCATCTTCGATCACGCGGAGACAGTGATTGCCGCCATCAGCGTGACCATGATGCTTTCGCAGTTGGCCAGCGGCGATGTCGAACGGGTTGGCAAGCTCGTCGCAACAACGGCCCGAAAGATTTCCGAAGGGCTTGGCGGATAGGGGGCGCTAACCGTCCTTGTTGATCGTGGCGACCAGTTCGGCGAGAACCGCGTCGGCTTGGGCGTTATCGATTTGACAGGTGCCGGCATTGGCATGGCCTCCGCCACCGTAGCGGAGACAGAGTTCTCCGATATTGGTTTTCGACGTGCGATTGACGATCGACTTGCCGATGGCGAACACCGTTTTTGCTTTTTTCACCCCCCACATTTCGTGGATCGAGATGTTGCAGGCCGGGAAGAGGGCGTAGATGACGAAACGGTTGCCGGCATAGATGGTTTCCTCGTCGCGCAGATCGAGCAGCACAAGGTTATCTTTGACCGTCGCGCAGCGGGTGAGTTGCTCTTCGAACCGTTCCTGATGGTCGAAATAGAGCTCGGTTCGCTCGCGGACGTCCGGCAATTCCAGAATTTCATCGATACTGTGTGTGGCGCAGTAATCGATGAGATTCATCATCAGGTCATAGTTTGAAACGCGAAAATCGCGGAAACGGCCAAGGCCGGTGCGGGCGTCCATGATGAAATTGAGCAGCGTCCATCTCTTGGGGTCCAAGATATCGTCGACGCGATATTGGGCAGAATCGCCCTGATCGACCGCTTCCAGCATTTCTTTCCAGCTGGCTGGAAACCGCGACGTTCCACCGAAATATCGGCAGACGACATGCGCCGCCGAGGCGGCGTCGGGGTCGATGACGTGGTTGGCCGTTGGCTGGGTGCGGAGCGTTTCAGACAGATGATGATCGAACGCCAGATGCACGCCCTCGACGTAAGGGAGGTTGGTCGTGATGTCGTTGGGGCCGATGGCGATCAAGCCGTCTTGCATGTCTTTGGGGTGGACGAATTTGATGTCGTCGATCAGGTCGAGATATTTCAGCAGCACGGCGCAGACCAATCCGTCGAAGTCGCTACGGGTGACCAGCCTGAATTTGCTTTCGGACATTGCCGTTCTCCTTTTTGCCGCGTGATCGAGCGATCGCTCCGGTTGCCTAATTTAGACTGTAACGCACCCTGAGCGATGTCGCCAGATATTGCCATTATTGCGACCTGTCCCGGCCATATTTCCGTCACCATTTGCGACTAGTCTGCTTTCAACGCATGGAGCAAAGCTGTTCCACGAGCGGGCAAGCGAGATTGGCCCAACAAGGGGCTACGAGGTCATCATGGTTAGGATGCAGGGCAAGACTGTTGCGGGTTTGGTGGTGGCCGCGATGATGCTAGCCACCGTTCCGTTGTCGTCGGCGGAAGCTCACGACGGACGGCATGGGCATGGAGACGGAGACGCGATCGGTTTGGGATTGCTGGGGGCCGCGGTGGTCGGTTCGGTTGCCGTCCTTGCCGCCGGCATGCAGCCAGCTCCGGTCTATGCGGCTCCGGTCTATGCGCCGCCGCCCGTCTATTACGCGCCGCCGCCGGTTTATTACGCACCGCCGCCGGCCGTCTATTACGCGCCCGGGTACTATTACCAGCGGTAGGGGCGATCAGAGTTATTCTTTGCTAGGGCGCCGGCGACCCGGGCCGGCCGGATCGCCCCAGCGTTTTACCCGTCCGGTGTCGAGATCGAAGAGATCGAGGACGCGACCGACGGTGTGGTCGACCATCTCTTCGATCGTGGCCGGGTTGGCGTAGAAGGCGGGAACGGGCGGGGCGATGATCGCCCCCATTTCGGAGAGCGTGGTCATCGTTCGCAAATGCCCGGTGTGCAACGGCGTTTCACGGAGCATCAGGACAAGGCGACGGCGTTCCTTCAACGTGACGTCGGCGGCTCGGGTCAGCAGACTGGACGTGACCCCCGTGGCGATTTCGGACATCGTGCGAACCGAGCATGGCGCGATGATCATGCCGCGATATCGTGCCGATCCGGAAGACGGGGTGGCTGCGATATCGCCGGGGCTGAAGACGTCGTCGGCCAAGGCGTGAACGTCAGACAGTTTGAATGTCGTTTCGAGGGCCAGCGTCACTTCGGCCGAGCGGCTCATGACCAGATGGCTGGGCACGCCAAGAGCGCGCAAAGCCTCAAGAAGCCTTATGCCGTAGATCACGCCGGAGGCGCCGCTGATACCAACAAGAAGGGGGGGATTCTTCATATATTATCTGCTGACAATCGATCTGCTCGGGGCTTAGTATAATAGGTGAGTACTCACCTTTTAGGGAGGAATAGTGATGAGCCTTCTCGATCGTGTCCAGTCCCTCAAAGCGAAGCATGCTGCTCTGGAAGCGGCGCTTGACGAAGAAGCGCGGCGCCCATTGCCGGATGAATCTTCGGTCGCGGAGCTCAAGCGAAAAAAGCTGAAGATCAAAGATGAGTTGGAGCGCATTGCCTCACACTGACTTGGTCTTTGGCTACCGGTTTCCCGCGAAAATCCGGGAAACCGGTTGTGCCGAACATAGATATGATCCCAAGGCGACCCAACAGGTCGCTCTTTTTTTGTTTGGAATGTCCTGCTTTCCAGGCACGTCTGTCAGCGAAGCGCCGAGCCGCCGACCGGTTTTTCGCGGGGTGCCGAAGTATCGTCAGCCGCGGCCTGACGATCGTTGAATTTTCGGATCTCGTCATGTTGTGCGATTTTCAGCTTGTCCCGCTGCTGCTTTTGATCGGCTTTCAACTTATCGCGTTGGTCCTTGTGGTCGGCTTTCAGTTTTTCACGCTGATCCTTCTGGGTCAGTTTGAGTTTATCCCACTGATCCTTGAATTTTGCCTTGAGCTGATCGCGATTGTCTTCCCGGGTCGGGGCTGCCGTAACGGCATTGGCGCTGCTGACAGTGTCGGCGGGTTTGCCTGATCCGGCGGCCAGGCAGGGCGTCGTCACCAACAAGGTGGCCATGCCGAGGGCGGTGATGAATGTCCTCATGGTTTATCCTCATATTTCCAATATGTATCCATAAGTTTCCAAAAAAGAAATAACATATTGCGCGCCGGGACGCCAGTGCGATGTCACGGACTTGAATTCGCCGATTGGCAACCCGATTCCTAATATCGGATGGAGTCTAACTTGCGTGAAATTATGGAATTATAGGAAAGTTTTTTATAAAAAAACGACATAAAGTTGTTTTTGCCAATGGGGATGGAAAGAATATGACCAACGCTTATGATCTCGCTCACCAGCGTTCGTTGGAGGATCCGGCCGGCTTCTGGGGTGACGCCGCTCAGGAACTCTCTTGGTACAAGACCTGGGACAAGGTCTTGGATGACAGCAAGGCGCCGTTCTACCGCTGGTTTTCCGGTGGACTGGTCAACACCTGCTACAATGCCGTCGACCGTCATGTCGAGGAGGGGCGCGGCGAGCAAGCCGCCATCATTTACGACAGCCCGGTCATCCAAACGGTGCGGCGTATCACCTATCGGCAACTGCAAGACCGGACAGCACGGTTTGCCGGGGTTTTGGCGGGGCTCGGCGTGGCGAAAGGCGACCGGGTGATCGTCTATATGCCGATGGTTCCCGAGGCTCTGGTGGCCATGCTGGCCTGTGCGCGCCTAGGCGCCGTTCATTCGGTGGTCTTTGGCGGTTTTGCCGCCAACGAACTGGCGACCCGCATCAACGACGCGGAGCCCAAGGTGATCGTTTCCGCGTCATGCGGGATCGAAGGGCAAAAGGTGATCGCCTATAAGCCGTTGCTCGACCATGCCATTGAATTGGCCGTGCACAAACCCGCCCACACGGTGATTCTGCAACGGCCCCAGGTTGCCGCGTCCCTGGTCGCCGGCCGCGATCTCGATTGGGCAGACGCCGAAGCCTCGGCCACACCTCACGATTGTGTGCCGGTTGCGGCGACCGATCCGCTTTACATCCTTTATACGTCGGGAACGACGGGGCAGCCGAAAGGCGTGGTCCGCGACAATGGCGGCCATATGGTGGCGTTGAAATGGACGATGTCCAACATTTACAACGTCAAGCCGGGCGAGGTTTATTGGGCCGCCTCGGACGTCGGTTGGGTGGTCGGCCACAGCTACATCGTCTATGCCCCCTTGCTGCAGGGGTGCACGACCGTCGTTTTCGAAGGTAAGCCTGTGGGGACGCCGGATGCCGGGGCGTTTTGGCGGGTGATCGCCGAACACAAGGTCGAGACCCTGTTCACCGCGCCGACGGCCTTTCGGGCCATCAAACGCGACGATCCCGACGCGCTGTTGCTTAAAAACTATGATTTGAGCCACTTCCGGACGCTTTTCCTGGCCGGAGAACGGTCGGATCCCGATACCTTGCAATGGGCGGAACGGCATCTCAAAGTGCCGGTGATCGATCACTGGTGGCAGACCGAGACCGGTTGGGCGATCGCCGCGAATTGCATCGGCCTCCACGCATTCCCGGTGAAACATGGCTCGCCGACCAAGGCTGTGCCTGGCTGGGATGTCCGGGTCTTGGACGAAGGACACCACTCCTGCAAGCCGGGACAAGTCGGTGCGCTGGTCGTCAAATTGCCATTGCCGCCAGGCACCTTGACGACGCTGTGGAACGCCGATCAACGATTCGTCGACAGCTATCTTTACGAGTTTCCGGGTTTCTACAAAACGGCGGACGCCGGCTATATCGACGAGGATGGGTATGTCTATGTCATGAGCCGGACCGACGACATCATCAATGTCGCGGGTCACCGCCTGTCGACCGGCGCCATGGAGGAAGTCTTGGCCAGCCATCCCGATGTCGCCGAATGCGCGGTGATCGGTGTGCATGACGCCATGAAGGGACAACTGCCGCTGGGATTTTTGGTGTTGAAGGTGGGGGTGACAAAATCGCATGAGCAGATTTTGAAGGAGGTGGTTTCCTTGGTGCGGGAACGGATCGGTCCGGTTGCCGCGTTCAAGACGGCGACCATCGTCAAGCGCCTGCCGAAGACCCGTTCGGGCAAGATCCTGCGTGGAACCATGCAGAAAATTGCCGATCACGAGGACTACAAGATGCCGGCGACCATCGACGATCCTGGAATTCTTGAAGAGATCGAAGAGGATTTGACGGCGATCGGCTATGCGAAAGCGCGCGACGAGGTGAGAACGGTCGGCTGACGGTCTGGGCCGAGCGCGTTCAGGCGCGCTCGGCTCTATCTTTTTCCGGGGAACAGGTCGAGCGTTTGGAATGTCTCCAGCGGCAACGGCCGTCCGAACAGGAACCCCTGGAAAGCATGACAGCCCAGGCCGGAAAGGAAATCCCTTTGCGCTTCGGTTTCGACGCCCTCGGCGATCACCGACAATCCCATGGTCTGCCCCAAGGCAACGATGGTCTGGGCAATGGCCGCGTCGTTGGCGTCCGCGAGCACGTCTTTGACGAATGATCTGTCGATCTTCAATTGATCCAAGGGCAGGCGTTTCAGATGAGACAGCGATGAATAGCCGGTGCCAAAGTCATCGAGGGAGAATCGCACGCCACGGGAGCGAAGGGCCGTCATCTTGGCGATGACGTCCTCGACATTGTCCACCAACATGCTTTCGGTGAGTTCCAGTTTGAGATTTTGCGGACTGGCGGCGAACCGTTCCAGCGTCGCGATCGTCTGTTCGATGAAGTCCGGTTGGCGGAACTGGAGGGCGCTGACATTCACGGCAAGGGTGAGGTGGGCGGTATCCGTCCCAACGGCCCAGGCGGCAATCTGACGGCAGGCGGTTTCCAGCACCCATTGCCCCAACGGTAGGATAAGCCCGGTTTCTTCGGCCAGAGGAATGAAGTCGTCCGGCGCCACCATGCCGCGCTGGGGATGATTCCAGCGTATCAGAACCTCGGCTCCGACCAGGCCGCCAGGGTCCACCTGCGGCTGATAATGGAGCAGAAACTCATCTCTCCCGATTGCTCGGTGAAGATCGTCTTCTATCTCCACGCGCGAATTGATGGCCGCTTGCAAGTCTGGAGAAAAGAAACGCAGAGTGTTGCGGCCCGCTGCTTTGGCCTGATACATCGCAATATCGGCTTGCGTCAGAAGCTCGTCCGAGTTTTCGTGCTGTCCTCCGAACATGGTGATCCCGATGCTGGTCGTGCTCCGGTATTGCCGGCCGGCGAGCAGATAGGGTTGGCCGACGGCGGCCAAAATTTTCTCACCGGCCCCCCTCGCTCGCGTCGCGGCTTCTTCAAGATTCTCACTCAGGTCCTCGATCAGAACGATGAACTCATCACCCCCCAATCGCGCCACCGTATCGGTTTCGCGCACACAGGCGGTGATGCGCTTGGCAACGTCCTGCAACAAAAGATCGCCTATGGCATGACCGCTGCTGTCGTTTAGCGTTTTGAAGTTGTCGAGATCGATGAACAGCAAGGCGCATGTCCGCTTGTTACGGGCGGCGACGGCCAGAGCATGGTGCAATCGGTCGGTCAGGAGCCGCCGGTTGGGCAGATGTGTCAACGGATCGTAGAACGCGAGAGTCTTGATCTCGTCTTCGGCCATCTTGATATTGGAAATATCCCTCGTGACCAAAAGAATGCAGGGTTCTCCGTCAAGTTTAATCAACGATGCCGACATCAATCCCCAGAGCAGGTCCCCGTTCTTTTTTCTAAACTGGACCTCCAGGTTCCGGCAATGTTCGGCATGCCGTAACCTTTCGATCAAATGTCGTCGATCATCAAGGTTGACCCAGATATCGATATCCAAAGACGAGTGCCCGATAAGCTCGTCGCGGTCATAGCCCGATATATCGATGAAGCCGTCATTGACATCGACATATAGCCCATCGTTGAGACGGTTGATGGAAATGGCATCCGCGCTGGTCTGGAAGGCGAGACGATAGCGTGTTTCGCTTATCTGCAGCGCGTCTGCCGATCGTTGGCGGTCGGCTTCGCGAGCGAAATTGTCGAGCGCAAAGCTGATATCCATCGCCATTTCGATCAACAGCTTGCGCGCCTCTTCGTCAAATGCGTTGATCGTGTCGGCGTAAAGCACGAGGCATCCGACCGGACCTCCGGCTCGGCACAGGGGGAGCGTCGCCGAAGAACGCCAACCCGCTTTTTGGCCGTATTCATGCCAGGGTGCCGTTATCGGATCCCGAAGGAAGTCTTGGCTCCATTGCGGCTGGTTGCAGCGAATCGCCGTTCCCGTCAAGCCTCGACCGTAAGGATCGCTTGCGTCCACCGACACCACGGGAATGTGTTCCGGAAATCCGAGATCACGGCCGTCACCGCACCAGGCAACGGGATTGACCCGCTTGCTGGCCTCGTCGACGAAACCGATCCAGGCCGTCTTTACCAAACCATATTCGACCGCGCAGTGACAGATCTTCGAAAACAGTTCGGCTTCGTTCGCGCAGTGGACGATCGCCTGGTTGCACTGGCTCAATGCGGCATAGAGATTGGACAGACGCTGGTTTCTGGCTTCGGCTGCCTTGCGTCGGCTGATGTCACGCGCCGAGCAGAAAAATAGTTTCTGGCCAGCCAATTCCAGTGGACGAACGGTTATTTCGGCATCCAGACAGCTGTCATCCTTGCGTCGAAACGGGGTCTCAAACGTCAATATGTCGAATTTCCCACCGGCCTTCGCTTTGAAATCGACGGGGACACCACTCACAAAGCGTGCGTCCCATGTGCTGGCGTTCATGCCGATCATCTCGGCGGAAGAATATCCAAGCATGCGGCAGAAGGCGTCACTGACCTCTATGACATTGTGCTGGAGATCGAGGATGTGGATGCCGTCGCTGGCGTTGCGCAACAGCAAATGGCTGCGTTCGTTGGCTTCCTTGGCCAAGCGGGAGGACCGCCACAGGAGTCCGGCCAGGAATGTGGATCCCGCAAGAAACAGAGCCGCGACGGCCACGGCCTTCCCGATCAGGCTTCGCCATTCGGTCAGGTAATCGTCTGTCCCCATTCCCACCACCAAATGGAGCGGCATGGCGGACAGACGGCGATAGGCAAGGGTGCGTTCGACGCCGGTCCCCGCCCGCGCCGCGTGATAGGTCCGCGTCGCATCGCCCGAGGCGATGATGTCCGCCAATTCCGGGGAGTAAAGCTTGGAGCCGATCCGTGGGGACTGATCGGCCGAGGGGGGGACACGCGCGACGAGGGCCATATTGGCGTCGCGCAATGCCGCGACGCCGTGGGGGCCAAGGTCGATCTTGGAATAAAGACGGGCGAAGGCGCTCGTTGGGACGGACGCCGATATCACGCCCGCGAAGCGGCCGTCCGGACCATCGTAGCGACGTGTAAACGAGATCACCCAGTCGTTGGAGAGCCGATCGACCGACGGATTGCTGACGATCAAGCCGCTGTCTTTGCGGTCGTGGTGGGCGGCGAAAAAGTCGCGATCCGCCAGGGAGGCCTCGTTTTCCATCACGCAACCGGCGCAATACAGGACGGCGCCGGAAGCATCGGTCACACGCAGAGTGGGACGGAACGCCGAAACCCATTTCCGCCGCCCCTCCAGCAATGCGTTCACATCCAGATCGTCAAGTCCGGCGTGCCGCCGCAGTTGTTCTGCCAATTCGTCGGCGGTTGCGTGCAGGGATAGATCAATCTTGCCAACCGCTTCGGAGATGGAAAGATCGAGCAGCAATGCCACGTTTTCGACGGTCGTGCGGATCTCGGTTTCTCGCTGATCCTTGGCTGCGCTCAGCATATAGATGAGCAGGCAACTCACGAAAAGGTTCGCGATCAGGACGGCTGCGACGAGGGCAGGCCTCATATTTCTGAACATCTAAGCCCTGCTCATCAACGGGATGGTCCTAGAAACACACAAAAACTATCAGCATAACCGTATGGTTGCATGTGTCGTGTCGCAGGTCACTATTTCATGCTGCTAACATGAGCCACCAGTTCATAGCCAACTGTAAATCCGCTGAGGCTGCCCGCCTCAAAGGTATTCACGGACGACGGGAAAGCCAAAAGAAAAAAGGCGCAGGAGTTTCCTCCTGCGCCTTTGAATTTGTATATTGGGGATCTACTCGTGCGGCTGGTCGTAGGCATCCAGCGGCTGAGCGATCGGCTGGCCACTGCGCGGCCGGGAAATGATCACAGCCTTCTCGAGATCCGGCTCGGAGCATAGTCCCAGGGTGACCGGATTGCGCGGCTTGATATTCGCGGCGTTCCAGTGGCTACGGTCCCGAACTTTGGCGATGGTGTCCTTGGTCGTGCCGATCAATTTGCACAACTGGGCATCGGACAGTTCGGGGTGATGCTTAAGAAGCCACGCGATGGCGTCCGGCTTGTCCTGACGTTTGGACACCGGTGTGTAACGCGCGCCTTTGGTTTTCTGAAGCGCCAGATCGGGAACGCTCGACAGACGCAAATCGACGTCATCGTTCTTTTCGCAGCGTTCGATTTCCTCGCGGGTCAACTGGCCATTGGCCACGGGATCGAGCCCAACGATTCCAACGGCAACTTCGCCATCGGCGATGGCTTGCACTTCCAACGAGTGCATTCCGCAGAACGATGCGATCTGCTCGAATGACAGTGTGGTATTTTCGACGAGCCAGACGGCTGTCGCCTTGGGCATGAGCGGCAAGGCCATAGGTCCTCCTTTCAGGTCTCTCTTGACGTTATTTTGACCTGGATCGGTCTTGCCGGACGGAACCGGCGCAAGATGGAATGTCAGCCCATATATATAGGCACGCACCCCCTATAGGTCAAATACAGGGAAAACGCATCACAACGCCAGCACGATCTTGCCAATATGGGCACTACTCTCCATTAGTCTATGGGCATCGGCCGCCTGATCGAGCGGGAAGGTGGCAAAAATAGACGGCGCCAAGCGCCCCTCGTCGAGCAGCGGCCAGACTTGAGCCCGCAGGGCGCTGGCGATGGCGGCCTTCTCAGGGACCGGGCGGGGCCGCAGGGTCGAGCCGGTCAGGACCAGACGTTTCAGCATGACGGGGAGAAAATTCACCTCGGCCTTGGAGCCATTGAGGAAGGCGATGCTGACATGTCGGCCATCGAGGGCCAGGCATTTGATGTTGCGGTTCAGATAATCGCCGCCGACCATATCGAGAATGACGTCGATCCCCCGACCGCCGGTTGACGCGGCGATGACTTCGACGAAATCTTCGGTCTTGTAGTTGATGGTCCGATCGGCGCCGAGATCGCGGCATGCCTGGCACTTCGCCGCACCGCCGGCCGTGGCGTAAACAATGGCGCCAAACGCCTTGGCAAGCTGTATGGCCGTGGTGCCGATGCCGCTGCTGCCTCCGTGCACCAGAAAACGTTCGCCGGCCTGAAGGCGGCCGCGCTGGAAGACGTTATGCCAGACGGTGAAAAATGTTTCGGGTAAGGCTGCGGCCTGAACGGCAGTGTAGTCTTTCGGGAACGGCAGGCACAACGGAGCGGGCGCGACGCAGAATTCCGCATATCCGCCACCGGCGACCAAGGCGCACACCTGCTCTCCGACAGCCAAGTCATCGACGGCCTCGCCGATCGCTTCGATCGTACCGGCGATTTCCAGGCCGGGAAGGTCGGAGGCGCCTGGCGGGGGCGGATAACTTCCCATTCTCTGAAAGACGTCGGGTCTGTTGACCCCGGCGGCGGCCACGCGAATGAGCACCTCGCCAGCGCCGGGACGCGGAATCGGTCGTTCGGTGAGGCGCAACACGTCGGGGCCTCCGGGGGCCGCGATCTCAACACAGTGCATGGTCGTGGGAATGGGCATGTTCGTCTCTCGGTTTTCTGACTGGTTTCAGTCTGATACGTTAGGGGCGGAAGAGGCAAGAGGTGTTGTCATGGACTTGGACGATCTGGAGCCACGGAAGAAAGCGGTGGAACAACGGAATCTCGAGCCGATGTCGGTGGAAGAGTTGATCCTCTACATCGACGAGCTTCAGGCGGAAATCCTTCGTGTGAAGAGTACCATCGCGGCGAAGAAAAGCGTGCGCAATGGTGCCGAGTCGCTCTTTCGCAAATAATCTTCTTGGAAACGTAACCGTCTTATAGCGGGGTGTCGTGCTGGTCGGACGCCTCGCCTTCCAAAACCCTTCCCAGTGTTCGAATGGCTCGGTCCATGACGTCGGCGGGCGTATTTCCATAGCCCAGAATCAAGCCAGGTCGTCCCGGTTGCAGGCGATATCGCCCCAATGGCGCTGGCGCCAGTCCTCGGGTTGCTGCCGCCGCGGCGATCCCCTGGTCGTCCCGGCCGGCCGGGAGCCAGGCAATGCCGTGGGTTCCGGCTTCCCCCGCGGTGACCTCGGCCAACCCGGAGAGATGCCGTGCCGCGGCGTCAAGGAGAGCTTGGCGACGTTCGGCATAAAGTCCGCGCATCCGTCGCAGATGGGCGGTGAACAATCCCTCAGCCATGAAATCGGCCATCGCCGCCTGGGTCAATGTCGAAGGCGCCACGTCGGCGAGCCTTCGCGCCGTCAAAAAGGCAGGCAGCAAATCCTGGGGCACCACCAGCCATCCTAGCCGCAAGGCGGGAAACATGCTTTTCGAAAAGGTTCCGCAATAGATGGTCCTATCGCCGCCGTCCAACCCTTGCAATGCCGCCAGGGGTGGCCCGGCGTAACGAAAATCGCTGTCGTAGTCGTCCTCGATGATCCAGCCATCTTTCCTGGCCGCCCAATCGATCAAGGCCAGCCTGCGGTCCACCGGCATGGTCATTCCAGACGGAAATTGATGCGATGGCGTGACGCAGGCCAGTCGGGCCGCCGGCCATAACCGTTCGCCCAGAAGAGGATCAAAGCCGGCGTCATCGACTGGAACGGGGGCGGGTTTCGCCCCACAGGCCCGCAACACCCCCTTCAACCCGCCATAGCAGGGATCTTCCACCATGACCAGATCATCGGGATCCAAAAGGACCCGCGCCGCCAAATCCAAGCCTTGCTGTGACCCGGCCACCACCACGACTTGTTCCGCCTTCGCCTGCACGCCTCGCCCACGTCCCAGATGCTCGGCGATGGCGGCGCGCAACGGCGGGTATCCGGCGGCATCGTAGCCGCCCATCAATTCGTTTGGTGGCCGACGCCAACGCCGCGCCAGCAGACGGCTCCATTCCCGCGCCGGGAACGCATCCAGAGCAGGCATGCCAGGCGCCAGGGGAAGCAACGAGCCGCGAGAGGGGGGCGCATCCCAAGACTCCAATTGTCGCGCCAGTTGGCTGATGGCACGACCGCCTGTTTCTTTCGTTTCGTCTGGGCGCGTCACGGCAGCGGGGGAGGCTGGAGGCACCGCAATCCGTGTTCCCGACCCGCGCCGGCTTTCCACATAGCCTTCGGCGGCCAGTTGATCGATGGCCGCAATCACCGTATTGCGCGATACCTCGCAATGCGCCGCGAGCGACCGGCTTCCCGGCAAACAGCTTCCGACTTTGAGGCGCCCTTCCAGAATGGCGGCGCGGAGATGGCGGTAAAGCTGGCGTTGCAGGCGTTCTGCGGCGTTTGGGTCAAGCGGCGGCAGAAGCAACGGCGCAACGGCAACGCGAGGCATAAGCGGACCTACAATTTTCTAATAAATGGCTCTTTTTAAGAGTCCACAATATCGCCACCATGGCATCTGTTTCAACCTGAGAACCTTGTGATGCTCAAAAAAACTCCACGGACCGCGCCTCGTGTCAAAGCTGACCGAGTCGATTTCGACGAGACTGCCGCCTATGCCATTCTGGATGAGGCTTTGTGTTGCCATGTCGGTTTTATTTGCGATGGGTCGCCGATGGTCATCCCCACTATTCCGTGGCGTGTCGGGGACCAGCTTTATTTTCACGGCAGTCATGGCAGTCGTTTGGCGAAGGTGATGGCGTCCGGCCAATCTCTCTGCGTGACGACGACCTTGGTGGATGGTTTGGTGCTGGCGCGCTCAGCGTTTCACCATTCGATGAACTATCGGTCGGTGGTGCTGTTTGGGCAAGCCCGCGAAGTCGATGACGACGCTGAAAAGGCCCGCGCTTTCGACGCCCTTGTCGATAAGATCGTGCCCGGCCGTCGACCCCATGTGCGGCCCCCCAACGCGCGTGAACTGGCCGCGACCAAGCTGCTGGTTCTGACGATCGATGAAGGGTCCGTCAAGATGCGCCAAGGCCCCCCCATCGATTCCGAAGACGATCTGTCTTGGCCCGTTTGGGCCGGCGTTTTGCCGCTGGCACTCACAGCCGCGGCTCCCGTTTCCGACGATCATGTGCCGGCCGGCGTTACGAACGGCAAACCCGGGATCACGGCGGATGAGCGGCCCCCATCGCTGCTTTGACGGTTTGCATCAGGACATGAAGAAGCCGGGGAACCGATGGGTTCCCCGGCTTTGAGAGCCGTTGATGACGATGGGCTCAGGCGGCCTTGTCCTCAATGACCTTGGTGGTTTCTTCAGGCTTGTTGGCGATGGGAATGCTGCGTGGCTTCAAGGCTTCGGGAACCTCGCGGGCCAAATCGACATGCAAAAGGCCATTCACCAAGCTTGCGCCCACCGGCCGGATGTAGTCGGCCAATTCGAAACGTCGTTCGAAGGAGCGTCCAGCGATACCGCGGTGCAGATACTGGGCCGGAGTCTCGTCTTTGCTCGCATGACCGGAAATCAGCAGCGTATGGTTTTGCGTGGTGATATCGAGATCGCTTTCGGCGAATCCGGCGACGGCCATGGTGATGCGGTAGCTGTCTTCACTGAGCTTTTCAATGTTGTACGGAGGATAGGCGAAGGTCTGTTCGTCGACGCGGGATGTGGCGTCCAACATCCGGGCGAGATGATCAAAACCCACGGTTGAGCGAAATAGAGGTGACAAATCGAACGTACGCATGGTTACATTCTCCAATGAGCAATGTGTAACGTACGGCGAACGGCGCCCGAATCATTGCGGCGCAGCCCGCCAGGGAAACGCACGGCCCCGATCGTGGCGACCGTGCACTATTGATCTAGGGCCGGTTTTAGGGCTGTCAAGTCCCGGGAATAAGGCAACTGCGGATTGTTAAATGTCGGGGCGATGTTGAAAACGGCGCGGTTTGGCCACAGCTAGTAGAGGAAGACAGTTAGAGCGTCGTGCGGTCAGATTGGGTCACTTCATTTTCCGTCATTGCCGGGCTTGACCCGGCAATCCATGGATCATCGGGTCGTGCCCGATGGTGACGGGTCCTGAAGGTGATTTCGTCAGGTTGCAGCGACACTCCAGGCCTGTGGCAAGGCGCGACACTATGACGGAGCGTTTGAATGGGCACTCAAACGGCGATGTTCACCCGTACTTACGATGAAACGCTGACCATGATCGTCGAGGCGAGAAACTATATGACGCATGTCGAGCCGAAGGTTTCTCGACGCCTTCGCGGCAGTTCGGACCTGCGGTTCAGTTGTGAGGCCCTGCGGGTGACATCGCGACTGACGCAGGTGATGGCCTGGCTGATGCTGCAACGGGCCGTGCATTACGGTGAGATCACGGCGGAAGAGGCGTGTCTCGATCACAACCGGTTGTCGGGGCGTGATGTGTGTCTCCACACCGGGTCCATGGAGGACGACAGTTTGCCGGACGGTTTGCGGAGCCTGTTGAACCGCAGTTACCATCTCTATCTTCGGGTCTCGCGGTTGGAGGAGATGGTGCTGGTGCGCGTCGGGAGTTCTTCGGGGTTGCGTGCCGTTCATTGACCTGCATCGGTCTCCGTGCCGACGACGCGAGTGTGAGAACGACAGGTTAGGGCCTGGATGCCCTTATCGCTCCAAATTCGCCAAGCCCGTGCGTGTGGCGACCTTCGCGGCGGTCTTCGGTTTCGGTTCCTTTTTTCCGCTCCTCGGCGTGCCGCCGCCCGACTTTGCGGTCCACAGAATCTTATAAAGCGCGATCGGGTCCTTGAATCCCTTGAGCTCTCTCTCTCCCGTTAAGACAAACGGCAGGTCTTTGCCCGAAGACAGTTCGCGGACGACATTGGTACAGAGAATTTCGTCGGTCGCGGCTTCGGCGCAGACGCGGGCGGAAAGTTGCACTGTCGAGCCGAATAAGTCGTCCTCCTCTTCGATTGGCTCTCCGGCATTCAAGCCGATGCGCAAATGAAGAGGCAAATCGGGATGTTTTTCATTGTGCGTGGCGCAAGCGCGTTGAATGACGATGGCGGCTTCGACGCCGTTCGACGCGCTGGCGAAGGACGCCATGATGCCGTCGCCGGTATGCTTGATCTCTTTTCCGGAAAATTCGAGCAGCGCCGTGCGAACGATCGTGTTATGCCGTCTGACGATGTCTTGAGCGACGTGGTCGCCCCGGGCCTGCGTCAGATCCGTCGATCCCACCATATCGGTGAACAGGACGGTGACGATGTGCGAGGATGTCGGAGCCGATTGTTGCGGCTTGTTCCATGACTCAAAAACCCTGCTGACTTGGCTCAATGCCAAGTCGGCGCCGCCGAGGAGCGCCTCCATGTTGGAGCGCCCGACGAGGACCATCGACATATATTTGGGTTCGAAAAGATAATCTTCGTATCGGTCAGCGAACGCTTTGGCGGTCTCCCCTTTGGTTCCCATCACTTCGATGGTGGTCCTCAGGATGGCCCGTTTGTCATCCAGATCGAGATGATTTTGCGTGCCGAGCACGTCGATCGCACCGGCCAGCATCAGATCGATCCCGAAAATGTTGTAAGCGTCAAGGGCGGGGCGGACCTTCTTGACCTCGGTCAACAAGCTGCTGAGAAAACGGATCATCAGCATCCGAAAGCTCTCCAGCGGATCGGCATCTTTTTCGGCACTCGCGGCCACGTCCGTGTCGGCTTGGCTTTCAACGTCCGGCGTTGAGTCCGGCTCGCTGTTCGGTTGCTCCTCCGCGACGGGCGCGTCCTGAAGCTGCGGCGGCGCCTCCACTTCCGAGGTCTCCACCTGTTCTTCGGGAGAAGTGTCGATGGCTTGCATCTCTTCGGCCGGAGCCTTGACCTCTTTGGGTTTGACCGATGACGGCGGGGATTTGCGGTTGGCGTCCGCTTTCGAATGCCCATCGTGCCAGCCGACGACGGTCATGGCCAAAGGGACGCCCGCGGCGAGGAAGATAATGACAAAGGTGATGAAGGTCAGCGGCGAAGCCGAATTGGCGGTGACCAGGGAGGGGAATTTCGCCAGGAAATTGTTGATAATGGCGGCGCCGCCGCTTGCGATGGCCAAGGCGGCGACGACAACCAGGAAAAGCTTGACCAGAACGCCCATCGAACCGGTTATTTTCGCTTTCTGAACGGTGCGGAAATCCGGTGTCGCGATCTCGGCGTCGAAGCCGGGTTCGCCGCGGGCATAGGCTTTGGGGCGGTAAACCGGCGCCTGCGATCTGGGGCGGAAATTCTTGTCAGTGGCGTAGACGAGAATTTCTTCGCTGGCATTGTTGCCCGGATAATAGGTTTCGCGAATGACCTTGGCGCAGAAACCCAAGCTGTTTTCGATGCTTTTGGCTTCTATGAGCGCCTCTTCTTTTTCGTCTTTATGGAAGCGGGCATGAAGCGTCCAGCGCTGTCCGTTCAGCGCATAGACCTCATAGTGAACGATGGCGGGTCCTTGAGAGCTCATACGTCCAACATAATCCGCGCGAGATGTCTTCCCTGACCGGAAGTGGGGAGGATCATACCGTCCAGCCAAAAGGGAAGCGCGCCATGCCAATCATGGCACGACGCGCTCCTACACATACATCAAGTGGTCGGGAAAAAACAGCCTCCGAGGAAGGGCGGATTTTCCCGCCCCGCAGCGAAACCCTATTTCTTGAGTCCGAAGTTGGCGAAGCGCTTGTTGAACTTGGCCAACTGCCCTCCGGTATCCATCAGGCGATGGACGCCGGTCCAGGCCGGATGCGACTTGGGATCGATGTCGAGGCGCAACACGTCACCCGGCTTTCCCATGGTGGAGCGAGTCTTGAACTCGGTGCCATCGGTCATGATCACGGAAATTTCGTGATAATCGGGATGAATGTCTTGCTTCATAATGGTGCTCCAGAATTCGAAGCGGCGTATATAAACCAGCGCTCGTCCGGTTGCAAGCGTTGATAAGCGTAATCCATGGCTCGGACGGCGAGACGGGCGTGATTGTCGGCCTTATCCCTTGCGGTCCTTGGGCTTGAATGTCGTTAAGCGCTCTGCCCTAATGATGCGGTTGAACCAGGAGATCCCGATGTCGCTCGAAGAAGCTCGTTTTCATACCATCGCCGACCAAACCATCACCTGTCTTGCGGAAGCCATCGAGGCGGATCTGGGCGATGAAATCGATGTCGATGTTCAAAACGAGATCCTGACTCTCGACCTTCCCGACCGGGGGCAGTACATCATCAACAAGAATGCCCCGCTCAAGCAGATATGGCTGTCCTCGCCGCGGAGCGGCGCCTGGCATTTCGACTGGGATCTGGGGACGGAGCGCTGGCTTTCGACGCGTGGCGAAAAAGTTGCTCTCGATGATTTGTTGCTGGGTGAGTTGGAGGCGATCACCGGGGCCAGAGTCACCTTTTAGCCTGAACTTCCCTTTATGGATAAACGCAAGCATTTGATATCGCGTGATTTTAGATCGCGCGAGGGGTGCGTTACTGGG